>Ga0209653_1000650_pt1 | contig 30216 bp, 20 predicted proteins | sample SaaInl6LU_22_DNA_FD_184644 | JGI IMG/M metagenome (GOLD analysis project Ga0209653, IMG submission 184644) | Marine microbial communities from expanding oxygen minimum zones in the Saanich Inlet - ESP_116LU_22_DNA (SPAdes) (version 2) | ecosystem: Environmental > Aquatic > Marine > Intertidal...
ACTTAAGTGAATTATGAAACAACGAATTAAACATTGTGCTATTTGTAAAGTCGATTTCTCTACGATGTACCGAGTGCAATATAAAAACCCAAAAGAATGGGTGTTTGTCTGTAAAGAGTGTCTTGTAGAAGTTAAAGAGGATAATACTAACTATACATATGGAGGTACTTGGAAAGGGTAATGCAACTTACTTCAGTTTAAAAGTAAGTTAGATAAGGTGTACATTTTAATACACACTTTTGAATAATCAATAAAGGTCATTAGAACAAGTAGTTGAAAAAATTGTAGATCTTATATTTTAATTAAAAAGTATCAAATCATCAGTCCTTGTTCTACTTCGTTCAAAACATTCTGTTCGATAGTTGCTTAACAATGTATTAAAAATTGTATTTTAATTTTTGATGGAGTTAATGCGACAAAACCGCTTTTTCTAGCAATACAATATTTACAGGAGAATTGAGTGTTACTTTTCCGTCTTTGACAAGAAGTACTTGCTGGGTATATGCATCTCTAAGGGTTTCATTATTTTTAAAAAAGGGAGCAACTGTAATTACTTTTTTACCTGTTGGCAATTCCAAACCAATGACTACTTTATCTTCATTTAGAACTCTCAAGAAAATAAGTCCATACTCAGCAGGAATGACTTGTTGTTTTCCTGCTCCAACTGCTGGGTGATTTGCTCGAAACTGTCCAATTTTTTGCCAGTGTGCTAGAATCAATTTCGTAGTTACATCTTCGTTAATCCTACTCCAATTCATCAAAGAACGAAGGTTTGCATCCCCTGTGGCTCCTTCAACCATCAATTCTCTTGCAGATTCATCTCCATAATACACCTGAGAAGTTCCCGGAGTTAACAATAACATTTCGGCAGTTTTAAATGGTTTTTTACGCGTCATGTCAAAGGGTTGACCATCGTCATGTGAGGACAAATAATTTAAAATACCATAACCTTTTAAATCACTATTTAGAATAGCATCGTATTTATTAAAAACAGTTGTCACGTCAGAATTCTTTGCATCCCATTTAATTTCAAAGTTTAGAAGACTGTTAAACGCTCTGTCGTAATAATTTACTTTCTTATCTCCAAAATCAAATGCTTTTCCTGATGAAATCCCAAAATTATATACTTCTCCTACCAAATAAAAACCATTATGATCCAATACTTTTTCTGGATTGTTTTTTTTAAACTCCTCAAAAGCATAATCACATTCAGCTCTAAATTCTTGCCAAACAAATTCTTCTGTGTGCTTTACGGTATCTACGCGATATCCATCAATTCCATATTCAGTAATATAATCTGTGAGCCATTTCATGATATAAAAGCGTGGTGCTCTCGGATGCCCTGTTCGTACAAAAAAAACATCTAACTCTTTTACTTCTTGCTCATACCTACCTTCAGCTTTCCATTTTGAAACCAACTGCGGTGGCAATGCTACATTTTCATTACTTTCGGTTTTAATATCGGGTAAGTTTTTCACTAAGGTACACGTAACAGTATGCTCATAATTTGAATAGGTACATTGTGGCGCTGTTCTTACCCAACTTTTTGGCCAAATCGGATCTTCATCTGTAACAGGACCTGTATGATTTATAACAGCATCTAATAGAATTCTAATACCCTTTTCATGTGCTGTTTCTACCAATTCTTTCAAATCTTCTTTGGTTCCAAAATTTGGATCTATGGCTGTCCAATCTTTTGTCCAATACCCATGATACCCATAACTTTTGCCAGTTCCTTCATCTGTTCCTGCATGAATTTGCTCGACAACAGGCGTTATCCAAAGAGCATTAATTCCTAATTTAGTGAAATATCCTTCCTTAATTTTTTCTGTAATTCCTTTAAAATCTCCTCCATTAAAACCTCTTAGTTTTGCAGCATCGTCTTTTCTATTAAATTGAATATCGTTTGAAGGATCGGCATTCTTAAATCGGTCAGTTAACAAAAAATAAATATTTGCGCCTTGCCACACAAACTCTTTCGTTGCTTTAGTCAATACGATTCCTTTTTCTGTGGCGGTTTTGCAGCTTATAAAAGTTACTACACTCATCATTAAAAAAAAACTTCTCATCTCTAATTGATTATTATTTTAAAAGTTAAAGGTGCAACTTGTAAAGCTTCACCATTTAAATTTATTTTTTCTTTTGAGATCAAATCTCTAAAAACTCCTTTTTCAGTTACTTTTACTTGAGAAGTGGTATCCGAAAAATTAGCCAAATATAAGAGCGTTTTATCCCCTTTCGTCCTTTTTAAAACAAACACATCTTTAGCGCTCTTTAAAACTTCAAAAATTGCTTTTTCTTTCCCCCCATTTAAGGCTGAATTTGTATTTTTAAGAGCGCCTAACTTAGTTAAAAAAGCAAATGTTTTCCCTTTTTTTTTGGGAATTGAATCTTTTTCAAAAAACTTTAATCGATGATTTAAATCGTATTCTTGCCCCGAATATATCAATGGCATTCCCGGGAGAACATAACTTAAGGCTGTTAACATTTCTGCCTTTATACCCATACGTTCCTGAATGGTTCCGTTCCAAGAATTCTCATCATGATTGGTCACAAAGTTCATTAACATATCGTCTTTTTCGTAGCGCTCTTTATAGGTAGTTTGCATGTATGTTTTCAAATCGCTAACGGTTTTCTCACCATTTGCCAAATTGTTCAACAAATGATGTCCATCCCATGCATAAGCCATATCAAAAAGCGTATCTTTTAGCAATGCCGGTTCCCAAGCTTCTGCCAACATAAAAATATCTTTTTCTGCTCTCAATTTAGGAATTGCATCTTGCCAAAAATCTAAAGGTACAGATCCCGCAACATCACATCGAAAACCGTCAATATTTTCATTTTTTAACCAATACTTCATATCTGCGATCATTTGAGTTCTCATCGCAAGATTGTCATAATTTAAATCTGCTGTATCCGTCCAATCGGTATCTTTTGGATGAACAACCTCCCCTTTTTCATTTTGAGTATAGAATTCTGGATTGGTTTGTAACCAAGTATGATCCCAACCTGTATGGTTTGGCACCCAATCTAAAATCACATAAATTCCATGTTCATGTGCAGTGCTCACCAAGGTTCTAAAATCTTCTATGTCTCCAAATTCAGGATTGATCTTCGTAAAATCTGATACCGCGTAATAACTCCCTAAATATCTACTTTGTTCTTCTTTTGGAAATTCGGAAGCAAACTTACTATCTGCACCACCAGTGGCTTTTCTTTTGGTCTCTGATATAGGAAAAATTGGCATCAACCAAATCACTTTTACACCTAGTTTTTTAATTTCAGGGATGTCCTTTGTAAACTCATCAAAAGTGCCTTCTGGTGAATACTGACGAATATTTGCTTCGTAAATAACAGCAGACTCTAAAATTGCATTTGAAATTGGAGGAATTGAATTTACAAGTTCTTTTTGTTCTTTACTACAAGAAAATAGAATAAAAGCAATTACGAATAGGATTAGTGTTTTTTTCATCATCAATTAGTTATATGTTATTTTTACTTTTAATTTTCGAGCTACTTTCCAAGTTAAAGGAATTCTGAGTATCTTTTGTTTTGGTGAGACTCGTACTCTTTTTCTTCCAACTTTAATTTTCTTTGGAATCCAATCCACATTATGAATGACCAATTGAATATCTTTGTTTTTTGGATTCCAATTTTCACCAAATTTTGCTTCAAAATCTATTTCTAAACAACGTTTAGTAAATGATGCTCCAAAGTGAAGCAACTCATAATTTCCTTTCTCAAAAGCGTTAGAAAGCAATCCGTTATCGATATACAATTGTCTTTCACTTTTTGAAACAGCTGCATCATGATAATAGTGCAACTCAATGAAATTTACATCATAATCTTCTGTGTTTTGCATAGCACTTGCCATCGGGATAAAAGCACCAGCCCTTACAAAAGTTGGAATAGTACTTTCTAATACTTTTATGTTTTTTGTTTGTCCACCAGCAATTTTTTCACCGGAATAAAAATTGAACCAAGTGGCAGTTTTTGGAAAATAAACATCTTGGGTTGGTATGCCTTGTTTTAAAATTGGTGAAATTAAAAAATCATTCCCCCATAAATACGCCTTCGAATTTGAGTGTAAGCTTTTGTTTTCTGATTCTTCAAAGAATAATGGACGCATAAATGGAGTTCCTAACTGATTATTTTGGAACGCCAAATTGTAATTATATGGTAATAATTTATAACGCAACTCAATTGATTTTTTTGCAAATCCTTTTGCTTTATCACTTCTAAAAACGGGTTCACTCGCTACACCTTCTTGCGCATGAGGTCTGAAAACTGGCTGAAAAACACCATATTGTAACCAACGTGTATACAATTCATCATCTAAATTATCACCTGCAAAACCTCCTAAATCAGAGTGCATATATCCCAAACCTTGCATTCCCATTTGAAGGGCAATTTCGGGCTGACTTTGTAAGCCTCCCCAGGATCTATTTACGTCTCCAGACCAAGGAATCATACCAAAACGCTGAGAACCTGCAGCACCTGCTCTCATTAGAATAAAAGGTCTTTCGGTTGGAAAATCTTTTTGGTAGCCTTCAAAAATTAAACGTGCCCAATCATGTCCATAAATATTATGCACCTCATCTGCAGTTCCTGTTTCATGCAATAATCTACTTGGATGTACTTCTGGCTCTCCTAAATCGCCCCAGACTCCTTGTACTCCAATATTTCTTAGTTCTCTATAAATATTCCAGAACCATTTTTTTCCTTCAGGATTATAGATATCTATCAACCCAGTGTTTCCAAAATAGAAATCAAATTTATAGGGGTTGCCGATAGAATCCTTTCCTAATATTTTCTTTTCTGCTGCTTCCTCCCATTTTTTGGAAGTTGTTAAAACAAAAGGCTCAGTTATTAAAATCGTTTTAACACCTTTTTTATTAAATTTAGAGATCATCCCTTTCATGTCTGGAAAAGAGTCTTTATACACTTCTAAATTCCCCATAGTGCCTTGGATTTCTTTTCCAAACCAATACAAATCTAAAATAACTGCGTCCACAGGAATTTCGTCTTCTTTAAATTTATCGATCGTTGTTTCTGTTTCTTTTTGTGAATGGTAACCAAATCTGCTAGAAAAATTACCAAAAGTCCATCTTGGAGGCAAAGGTTGTTTTCCTGTTAAATTGGTATAACTATCGATTAGATCAATCCAAGAATCCCCCACAATAACCTGATAGGTTTTACGCCCAGAAATAGTTTCGTAGGTTATAGAATTGTCTTTTTTACTATCTAAATCTAAAAAACCAATGGGTGCATTATCAAAATGAAGCATATACATTTTTGAAGACAATACAATTGGCAAGGTGAAATTCATTAACTCAGAGCGGGCCTCATAACCATAATGCGCTCTATTATAAAGTTGCAAGCGATTTCCTCTACGATTCATACCTAAAACTCTTGCGCCTCCTCCATACAAAACTTCCTCCTTAGTAAGATTTAATTGTATTTTTTGGTGTATTGAATCTTTTGAATATCCTGTTTTTTCTGAAGTAATTTTATTGCCTTTATAGAAATATGAAATTTGAAATGGTTTTTTTTGAATTTGTAGAGAGATGCCTTCAGTGATCAAAACAAGCGAATTAGCAGTTTCCTTTAGAAAACTATTATCTATTAAAATGGATTTTAAAACGACTGCATGAGAAATCTTTACATCCTCTTCTCCAGAGGGTATAAATGAGGTTTCAATTATTTTATTAGAAAATAATCTGATTTTATAAGCTCCATCATTGACCTTAATTTCTAAGTGGGTTTTCTTATTTGTCATTGTCTCAAAAATTCTATTTGAATTTTGTGCAATTACAAATGCGGGTAGTGTCAATAATAAGAATGTAAGTCTAAAATGTTTCATCAATTTTTGAAAATAAAAGTGAATGGAATATCTAATCTCTGTTGCCATGATTTTTCTGAATGATCTGTTCCTTCAAAAAATAAATTCTTATAGTTTTCTCCAATAACATACCCTTTACCTAAAAAAAGTTTATCTACAATTGGTGCGTATTGAGGATACAATTGATCTAATGTTTTATTCCCATAATCAAAATATAATTTATGCGATTTAGAATCTGGTGCATTTTCTTCTAAATATTTAAAAATTGCTGCTGGTAAAGGGTTGTTTGGTGACGGAGTTAAACCTACCCAATGGGTGGATAGGCAAGCTGCTGCGCCAAAAATTTTTGGATATTCTGATATCGCATACCAAGACATTAACCCGCCCATAGATGAACCTGCAATTGCGGTATTTTCTTTATCTGTTTTAACCGAGTAAGTTTTATCTATATAAGGTTTTAACTCATCTACAATAAATTTCAAGTAGGCATCACCAGAAAAACTATCTAAAGTAATTCCTTTTTTAATTGCATTTTTTTTAATAGAATCTAACTGCTCTTCTGCTAAATAATTAAAAGATTTCTGTGGGTACAAATCTAAAAAACGAATCTTCGGGATATTATGAACTCCTATTACTATAAAATCTTTTGTAATTTTTTCTTCCATTAATTTGGTAGCAACCTCATCTACCATCCATTCTTGCTGATTCCAGGAAGTCGTTGCGTCAAATAAGTTCTGACCATCATGCATGTACAAAACTGCATACTTTTTTTCAGCAGAATAATTTTCTGGTAACCATACATCTACAGGTCTTGGCACTATGTTTTTTGATGGAAAACGAACAATACGCATCAACTTCCCACTCGCTAATACTGCATTTTCAACAACTACAGCGGTCATTTTAGAACGTTCTTGTGCAAACGATTTTATTGGTAAAAACAAAAGAATCGAAACAAAGAGTATGAAATGTTTTTTCATGATCAATTTAATTTTGTCGTTAATAAAGTCACGCCTCTTTTAGTGAAACTTATTCCTGTATCCCAAGTTATTTTTTCTCCAGATATGACATTTTTTAATATTTTACCCTCTAAACCAATTTCAGAATATCTTTTTAAATCGAGATGAATTGGTTTGTCATTTTTATTTAAAATGAGCACAACAATTTCTTTATCTATAATTCTAAACAATAGATAGGTTCCCATATAGGGTGCAAAATGAATTGTTTTCCCTTCGTGAATGGCTTTGGTGTTTTTACGAAAATTCAACACCTTTTTCAAGAACATTTGCATGTTTTTTTGATCGGCCTTTATGCCTTTTCCTGTAAATGCATTTACAGCATCACCTTTCCATCCACCAGGGAAATCTGTACGAATTAAACCATGGTCTCCTGGCTTCTCAAAGTCATCCATTAGAATCTCTGTTCCATAATAGATTTGTGGAATTCTAGGCATCATTAAATAGAAAGAAAGCGCCATTTTTGTATTTTCTAAATCTCCATTTAATTGCGTATAAATTCGGCTCATATCATGATTGTCTGGAAAAATCATGATATCTTTTGGTGTTGCATAATGAAAATCATTGGCCAAGCCTTCATACATTTTAACCAACCCCGTATCCCAAGATTCTTTTTCATTAATGGCATCAACTACATTTCTTTGCATGGCAAAATCCATCGTAGAAGTTAAATTAGAAGCATATCCATCTCTATTATTTGCACCTTTTTGCCAGTAACCTATTAACAACGGATTATAGCTCCATTCTTCACCAACAATAGAGAAATTTGGATACTCTGCCATAATAGCTCCTGCCCAATTACTCATAAAATCTTTGTCTGGGTAAGGGTATGTATCTTGTCTAATACCACTTAAACCGATAGTTTCGATCCACCAAATACTATTTTGAATGATGTATTTTGCCATGAACGGGTTTTTCTGGTTTAAATCTGGCATTGTGGCAACAAACCAACCATCTGAGTTTCCTTTTTTATCACTTTTAGAAGCGTACAAATCTTGATTTGAAGTTCTTCGATGATTTGAAGTTATTAATGCTCCGTTATTTTCAAAGTTTTCTTGGAAATTTAGCCAATCATTAAATGGTAAATCATTCATCCACCAATGTTCGCTACCACAATGGTTTGCGACTTGATCCATAATTAATTTAATGCCTTTTTCTCTCGATTTGTCTGCCAATTCTCTATAATCTGCCAATGTTCCATAACGTGGATCTACTTCGTATAAATCTGTAATTGCATAGCCGTGATATGACTGACTGGGCATATTATTGGTTAATAATGGACTAGACCAAATAGCAGTAAAGCCCATATTATCAATGTACTCTAAATGACTTGTAATTCCTTTTATATCCCCGCCATGACGTGCATAATCATCATTTCTATTAATGCTATTTTCTTTTAAAAAATGAACAGATTCTCTGTTTTCATTAGCCGTTGAAACTGCTGAACCTAAATCATTTGTTGCATCTGCGTTTGCAAACCTGTCTGGGGTTATTAAATATAAAACATCTGAACTGTTAAAACCAATGTAGTTTTCGCTAGGTTTTTCTCTTGCTTTTAATTGATATGTATGTGCTTTTATATCTCCGTTTTCAGAAGTAAAAATAATATCAAATTTCCCAGGATCTGTTCTTTTGTCGATCTTTAAATCGATAAATAAGTAGTTTTTACTTCTAGCAGTGTGTACTTTTTCGATAACAACACCTTTATATGAAATAGAGGGCTTGAAACTACCTATACCCTTCTCTTTTACTAAAAGTTGTAATGAAACATCTTTAAAACCAATAAACCAGTTTGGTGGCTCAACTCGTTCCAAAGAGTTATTGGACACTGGTTTTATAGAATCAAAAGCTTGTTTTTTATTGTCACAAGAATACAACAATCCAAAAATTAAGAGACATAAAAGTGCTTTAACTAATTTCATACCGTTGTTCTTAAACTGTTTTTAGAACATTTGGAGTAACATTTACAAAATCACCATTGACTACTATTTTGAGATCATTCAAGCCATCTAATTCAAAAGTTGTTTCAGAATGACTGATGTTTACTTTTAAAACCTGGTTTCTAAAGTTGACTTTAAACGAATAATTTTTCCATCTTTTTGGGATTTTAGGCGCAAATGTTAACCTATTATTGTGGATCCTCATACCTCCAAAACCTTCAACAATGCTCATCCAAGTTCCTGCCATTGACGTAATGTGCAAACCTTCTTCTACTTCGTGATTATAATCGTCTAAATCTAAACGAGATGTTCTTAAGTAAAAAGTATAGGCTTGCTCAATTCGATCTAATTTTGCGGATTGAATACTATGAACACAAGGAGAGAGCGAACTTTCGTGAACTGTAAGTGGTTCGTAAAAATCGAAATGACGGACTAATTCTTCTGTTGTAAAATGGTCTTCAAAAAGGTAAAAACCTTGTAAAACATCTGCTTGTTTAATGTAGGGTGAACGTAAAATACGATCCCAACTCCATTTTTGATTGATGGGTCTTTGACTGCTATCTAACTCTGAAACGGTTATCAATTCTTTGTCTAAAAAACCATCTTGTTGTAAATAAATATCGTTTTTTTCTGAATATGGAAAATACATATTATCTGCAACTGCTCGCCATTTTTTGAGTTCTTCATTTGTAATATCTACTTTTCCGATAATCCTTGAATAGTCTGAAACGTAGTCATTTTTAACAATTTCTAAATTTTCTAAAGCATAATTAATACACCATTTTGCAATGTAATTTGTATACCAATTATTATTGATATTATTCTCGTATTCATTGGGACCTGTAACACCCAAAATCATATACTGTTCTTTATCGGATGAAAAGGTGGCTCTTTGCTGCCAAAAACGAGCAATACCAATTAAAACTTCCAATCCTTTTTCTGGAATATAAGAATAATCGTTTGTGTACCGATGGTAATTATAAATTGCGAATGCTATTGCTCCGTTTCTATGAATTTCTTCGAAAGTAATTTCCCATTCATTATGACATTCTTCGCCATTCATCGTTACCATAGGATACAATGCTGCACCGTTTGTAAACCCTAATTTTGTAGCGTTTTCAATTGCTTTTTCTAAATGTGCGTGTCTGTATTCTAATAAACGTCTTGCCACTTTTTGGTCTTTGGTAGCCATATAAAAAGGAATACAATATGCTTCTGTATCCCAATACGTGCTTCCACCGTATTTTTCTCCAGTAAATCCTTTAGGACCAATATTTAACAATGGGTCTTTTCCTAAATAGGTTTGATTTAAATGAAAAATATTAAAACGGATTCCTTGTTGTGCTTTTACGTCTCCTTCTATGGTAATGTCTGATGTACTCCATATTTTTGCCCAGGCTTCTTTTTGCATTTCTAACAGCCCCTCAAAACCTAAGTCTGTTGCTAATTTTAATGCTTGTCTAGCTGAAGAGATCAATTCATTTCTATCTTGATTTCTATCAATGGTATAACCTCCAATTTTATGAATGATAAATGAATCTCCTTGTTTTATGTTTTTCTCATATTTGGATGACGCATAACTAGCAGATTTAAAATCAACAGATTTAACCACTACTTCTTTGTCGTTTAAAAACAACTTAGATTCCATAAAGGTACATGTATGGAAATTTGTCTTCATCGTTTTTGCTTCAACAAAAGATTGTTTCCCTTCTTGAACAATATTTAAAACATCCCAAAATTGATCATTCCAATTGGTGTCTTCATTCGTAATTCCTGCATCTACATATGGAGTAAATGATATCTTTGCATCATAATTAAGCGGTGTAACAGAATATTTTATTGCACCTACCTCATCAATGTCTAAACTTAAGAAACGTATGCTCTCTACTTTAATTTGAACGCCATTTTGAAGTATTGCAAAAAAAGATCTTGAGAGCCAACCTTCTTTCATGTTCAACTCACGTTTAAAATTTCCAATGGAAGTACAGGTAAATAAATCTAACTGCTCGTCATTCACAAAAACATTAATACCAATCCAATTTGGGGCATTCAAAACTTTTGCAAAATATTCTGGGTATCCATTTTTCCACCAACCAACTCGGGTTTTATCTGGATAATATACTCCGGCAATATAACTTCCTTGGAAAGTGGGTCCAGAATAAAATTCTTCAAAATTTGCACGTTGGCCCATAGCGCCGTTTCCAATACTGAAAAGGCTTTCTGAAGATTTTACGCTTTCTGGATTAAATCCCTCTTCTATAATTGACCAATTATTTGGTACTATATAATCTTGATTCATTCTCTTAATAATTTAAATAAGCTTTCGCTTATTTTATTTTTTCTTAATCTCTTTTAAAAAATCTGTAGAAATCTCTGTGAAATCTCTAAAAATATAATCTGCTTCGTGTAATATTTTTGCATCTCCAATTCCAACAGAAATCATATATGCTGAATTTGCTGCCTGAACTCCTGCAACAGAATCTTCAAAGACAATACAGTCTTCTGTCGGCATTCCTAACTGCTTTGCAGCTATTAAAAACACTTCGGGATCTGGTTTTGCTTTGCTTACGTTTGTACCATCTACAATGGCTTCAAACTTATCAATTAAATTCACTTTGTTTAAAATTAGCCTTGCATTTTTACTTGCAGACCCTAATGCTACAGGTTGACTTTCGTCAACTAGAAAGTTTAATATTTTTATGACATCGGGTAAAATTTCACTTTCACTCATTTCATGTACATGAAGTAAATAATCATCATTCTTAGAAGTCATTAGACGTGTAAAATGAGCTGCTGAAATTGTTTTATTTCCCCAAGCTAAAATTTTCTCTAAAGACTGTACTCTACTTACTCCTTTGAGTTGTTCGTTTTGTTCTTGAGAAAAATCGATACCAATAGAATTGGCTAATTTTTTCCATGCCAAAAAATGGTATTTAGCGGTGTCTACAATAACACCATCTAGATCAAATATATATCCTCTTTTTTTCATTTATATGGTATCCTCTTGAAATGTAATTGCATTTTTTTCGGTAATAAGTAGATTGCAAAAACCTGCAATTATTAAACTTAAACCTGCTACAATCATCGCGTTAATTGTTTGTTCGCCTAAAAGACCTGTAATAAAATTAATACCTCCAAGCGCAGCAATAATTTGCGGTATTACAATAAACATATTGAAAACACCCATGATCACACCCATCTTCTTAGGATCTACGGAACTTGATAACATCGCATACGGCATTGATAAAACACTCCCCCAAGCAAAACCAACTAACGTAAATGATAAGGCTAAATATTCTGGTGATGGAATTAAATACATTGATATAAAACCGAGTCCACCTAAGATTAAAGATCCCATATGAACATGTTTTCTATTGATGCGTCTTGTTCTTGTATATAAAACCAGGACTAATGCAAATGCCATAGAAGACAATCCATAGATACCCATATAAGAACCAACTTCATTAGAAGATTTTTGAAATGCAGTATTTTTAACATCAAATGCAGCTTTTTGGATCGCATCTGTCATTACATACTCTTTTTCTATGGGAGCGGGAGTTTTAAAAACGTGTTCTGTTAAAGCAGGGTTTGCCATACTCCACATTGTAAAAAAAGCAAACCAGCTAAAAAACTGAACTAAACCCAACTTTTTCATAACGGTTGGCATATTTTTAATGTTTTCTAAAATATCTGAAACAAAACGGTTTTTTTCTGCTTTTTCTTTTTCGAAAGCTTCCATATCTTCTGGCGGATATTCTTTTGTAGTAAATACAGTATAAAAAATACTTACTAAAAAGACAACTGCACCAATTGCAAAAGCAACTTTTACTGACATAGGAACGATTCCTGATTCAGCAGAATCGCTAACTCCAAACTGTGAAACCATCCAAGGTAAACTACTGGCAACCCAAGTACCAACACCAATAATAAGTGTTTGAATTACAAAACCGTAAGATCTTTGAGAATTTGGTAATTTATCGGCAACTAAAGCTCTAAACGGCTCCATAGATATATTGATAGAAGCATCTAAAATCCATAGAAAACCTGCAGCAATCCATAGCGTTGGTGAATGGGGCATTGCAATTAATGCCAACGAACTAAGAATAGCGCCTATTAAAAAATAAGGGCGTCTTCTCCCCCACCTTGTACTCCAGGTTCGGTCGCTCATGTAGCCAATAATTGGCTGAACTATAAGACCTGTTAATGGAGCTGCTATCCAAAGAATTGGAATGTCATCAATTTCTGCACCAAGTGTTTGGAAAATTCGAGACATAAAACCGCCAGTTAAGGCCATCCCAAATTGTATTCCTAGAAACCCAAAACTCATGTTCCAGATTTGCAAGAAACTTAATTTCTGCTTATTCATTATCGTAAAATATTAAATTAATATTACGATAAGCTTTTAGACTTATCAACTAATAAATTTTGTGGAATGTAATTTATTGATAAATCGATTATTAAAGTTGTAAAGTTATAAATTTTTGTGAAAAACCATAAAGAAACTTTTTTTTTCTACGACGACGGTTTCGTAGACTCTCTTAATTTAAGATTGCTAGATATTACAATTTTCTTTGGCTCGTATACCTCAGCTTCTTTTTCTATCCGCTCAATTAAAACCTCTACAGCTTGTTTCCCCATTTCAAGACCATGTTGTGCAATTGTGGTAATTGATGGCGATGAGTATTCTGAGATTAGACCATCTGTAAAACCAATTACAGAAAATTCTTGCGGAACTTTATACCCCTTCTCTTTTGCGATTCTCATAGCTGTTGCTGCATAAATTTCATTTACAGCAAAAACAGCATCAATATCTTGGTCAAATACGCGTTCTATTTGTGCTTTAATATTTTCTTTTTCTTCAACTTCAATAATCAATTTTTTATTGACAGATATTCCTTTTTCAGAAAGTGCTCTTTCATAACCCTGTCTTCTTAAAGTACCTACATTTACATGTTCTGGCGTAGTAATTAAAGCGATTTTAAGACTGTTTTGGTTCAATAAATACTTCGTTGCTTTGTAACCTGCACCCACATCATCTACCACTACTTTATCACATAAAATTTCATCTACAACACGATCAAAAAGGACTAATGGAATTTCTTCATTGACCAAATCTTTGAAATGTGTAAAATCTTTTGTTTCTAGGGTTTCTTTTGCAATGGAAACGATAAGTCCATCAACACTTCCATTAGAAAGTACTTTCAAATTCTCTACTTCTTTCTTGTAGGACTCATTCGAAAAACAAACCATAATATGGTAGCCTTTCTCACTCGCTCCTTGTTCGATTCCTTTAATTACCGTTGAGAAAAAATGATGAACGATCCTTGGAAGGATTACACCAATAAGTTTGGTTTTTTGATTCCTTAGCTGTAGCGCTAAACTATTTGGTTTATAATTAAACATTGCCGCATAAGCTTTAATCTTGTCTTTAGTGTCGATACTAATTTCATGACTATCTCTTAGCGCTTTTGAAACTGTAGATGTTGAGACCCCTAGTTCCTTTGCAATTGTTTTAATTGTAATTTTTTGCTTCATATTTTACAAAAATGAGGATTTATTGTGTGTTTTATGTGAATATATAAAAATAAACACGAAAGTTGTCAACACGAAATCGGTTTCGTAAAATGAATAATGATTGGTATTTTAAAGAAACATACTACATTCACCTTGTGGAATGTAAGTTTATTGTTATCACAACTCAAATTTACAGTTATTATTTAATAAAATAAATATGAATAAAATTAAACTATTAGTGATTGGTCTTCTTTTGAGCACTACTTTTACAATGTTTGCACAACAAACAGTAAAGGGTGTTGTTAAAGAAAAAACGACGGGTGATACTTTGCCTGGAGTTAGTGTCATTATAAAAGGCACTACAAATGGATCTGAAACAGATTTTGATGGAAGGTTTCAAATTTCGAATGTAAAATCTGGAGATGTTTTAGTCTTTAGGTCTTTAGGATATTCAGAAAAAGAAGTTACTATTGGTGAAACCTTAGACCTTCTTGTAGAATTAATCCAATCTTCTGAACAACTAGATGAAATTATTGTTATTGGATATGGTACTACTACTGTTAAAGATGCTACAGGTTCTGTAGAATCTATTACAGTAAAAGATTTTACGAAAGGAAATATTGTAACTCCCGAGAACCTTTTAAGTGGTCGTGTTGCTGGTGTAAACATCATCACAAGTGGTGCTCCAGGTTCAGGATCTCAAATTAGAATTAGAGGAGGATCTTCTCTTAACGCATCGAATGATCCACTAATTGTTATTGACGGACTACCAATGTCAGGAACTGCAGGAGGATCTAGAGGAGTGTTAGCAAGTATCAACCCAAATGATATTGAATCTTTTTCTGTTTTAAAAGATGCATCTGCAACGGCCATTTATGGTTCTAGAGGTGCAAACGGTGTCATTATTATTTCAACTAAAAAAGGAAGAAGTGAATTTTCTTTGGACTATGATTATCAAATGGGTTTTGGTGAAATTACAGATAGAGTAAGTATGTTCAACGCAGAAAGCTTTCGAAGCTTGGTAAATTCACAACCAATTACAGGTTCTATGATTCCTACAAGTTTGTTAGGAACTGCCAATACAAACTGGCAAGATGAGATTTATCAAAAATCTGTTTCTACTCAGCACAACATCACAATAAGAGGTCAGGTTTTCAAAAAAATACCAACACGACTATCAATTGGTTTTGCTGCTATCGAAGGAAACATTCTTACTTCAAAATATGATAGAGCAACAGTGGCCTTATCTATGAATCCAAGTTTTTTTGATGATCACTTAAAAGTGAACTTAAATTATAACAGAGCCTTTGAAGACAATCGTTTTGCTGATGCTGGACAAGTAGGGGCAGCGCTTCGTTACGACCCAACACAGCCTGTTTATGATGCTTCTTCTCCGTTTGGAGGTTTTTACCAACACTATACGAGAGATGCTCAAGGAAACGTAGTTCTATCTAATGGAGGAACCAACCCGGTTGCAGCACTATTGCAAAATAATAACAATTCAGATGTTTTTAGACAATATGGAAATTTAAAAGTAGATTATAAATTTCATTTCTTACCAGAATTAACGGCTACTGTAAATGTTGGTTTTGACAAATCTACAGGAAAAGGAACTAGCATCAGTTCAATAGAGGGACCTGCAAGTTTTAATAGTTTGTATGTTGGAAACGATTCTGGGTTTACAAGTGAGGTGCTTAACGAGTCTTTAGATGGCTACCTTAATTATGTAAATACTTTTGGAAAAGTAAAAGCAGATATTACTGCAGGATATTCTTACCAAACTTTTAATGGTTCTGGAAATTCTACAGGAAATACACGAAATCCATCTGATCAAGGGGTTACTTCTTATAATGCAACACCTGTTGTCTTAATTGGGTTTTTAGCAAGAGCAAATTTTACTTTTAATGAAAAGTATTTACTTACACTTAACTTTAGAAGAGATGGTACTTCTCGTTTTGGACCCGAAAATAGATGGGGTAACTTTGGAGGTGCTGCAGTTGCTTGGAATATAAGTGATGAAGAATTTCTAAAAAACAGTGATTTAATTTCTAATTTGAAATTAAGAGCAAGTTATGGTGTGAATGGACAACAAGACGGAATTGCAGGAGATTTATATTTAGACAGGTATCGTTTTGGAAATCAAAATTCTCAATATATTTTTGATGGAACACCAATTCAATCTACCATTCCTACAGAACGTAGTAATCTGAAATGGGAGAATACAGCAACAGTAGAATTTGGACTCGATTATGGTTTGTTTAATGACAAAATCACGGGATCTATCAATGCATTTCAAAAAAATTCTACAGACTTATTATCCAATGCTCCAGTAGCAGATGGTAGTAATTTTACAAATAGAGTTTTGCAAAACATTGGAGACCTACAAGTAAATGGATTAGAGTTTACTGTAAATGCAGATGTTATTAAAACAGAAGACCTAGAATGGAACCTTAATTTTAATGCAACCTACTTAGATAAAGAAATTAAAGAATTAGCCCTAAACCAAGACATTACAACAGGAGATATTTCTGGAGGAACTGGAAATTTCATTCAACTTTATAGTGAAGGTTTTGCTCCAAACTCATTTTATGTGTACAAGCAATTGTATGACACTGCGGGAATGCCAATTGAAGGTGCTTATGCAGATATAAATGGAGACGGTATTTTAAATTCTCAAGACAGGTACTTAAAAGAAAATCCACAAGCAGATGTTTCTTTAGGGTTTCAATCGAGTTTAAATTATAAGAATTTTGATTTCGCATTTAACTTAAGAGCTAACATTGGAAACTATGTTTATAATAATGTAAATTCTTCTTTAGCACAATATAGTTTAATTTTAGATCAATCGGTTTTAGGAAACATTCCTACTTCTGTAAGCAATACCAACTTTTTAAGAACGGCTGATGTTATTTTATCAGATATTTATTTAGAAAATGCTTCGTTCTTAAAAATGGACAACATTACATTAGGATATACTTTTGACAAGATCAACCCCATAAATAAATTTGATTTTAAGAGTATTCGAGTATGGGCTGGAATGCAAAATGTATTTACACTTACAAACTATACAGGACTAGATCCTGAAGTTTTTAACGGTATTGATAATACAATTTATCCAAGACCAAGAACATTTTTGGTAGGAGCAAACATTAAATTTTAATTTATTATGAAAAAAATATTAAAAATAGAAAGAATATCTGCCATCCTTTTTGTGTTCTTTATCGCATTTTCTTCTTGTACAAACGAGTTAGACATTACACCAAAGGATGATCAAGATTTGTTAGGTGATGAATTTTTCGCAAACGAAAGCTCGTACAAGCAATTATTAGCAGGTGTCTATGGAAACCTATCTTTAACTGGTATCGATGGACCAGGATCTTCAAATATTGAAGGTTTAGATGCAGGTACAAGTCAATTTGGCCGTGTACTCTTATACTTACAAACATTATCAGCAGATCAAATGATTTGGTCTTATGAGAATGATCCTGGTACAAGAGAAATTCAACGTAACCTTTGGAGTGCAGATAACCCTATTATTTTAGGGATGTTTGGTAGAAGTCATGTAACAATAGCTTTTGCAAATAATTTCTTAAGAGAAACTACAGATGCAAAATTAACGGAAAGAAATGTTTCAGATGTTGTAAGAACAGAGATTGTAGCCTATAGAGCAGAAGCACGTTTGCTTAGAGCTTTATCTTACTACTATATGATGGATTTATTTGGTCAAGCAAATTTTGCCACAGAATTAGATGCAATAAACGCACAACCATTAGCTTATAATAGAGCGCAATTATTTGAATTTATAGAATCTGAATTGAATGCAATAGCGTCTGATTTATCAGATCCGATGACCAATGAACACGGTAGAGCAGACAAAGCAGTTGCAGCGATGATTTTGGCTAAAATGTATTTAAATGCAGAGGTTTACATTGGACAAAGTAAATATGATGAATGTGTTACAGAATTAAATAAAATAATAAATGGTGGTTATTCATTAGCGCCAGATTACTTATTAAATTTCATGGCAGATAACAATACAAATGCTGCAAGAAATGAGATTATATTTCCTTTAATTTCTGATGGTATTAATACTCAAAACTATGGACCTACTACTGTTATCATTAATGGTTCTGTTGGTAGTATAGAAGCAAACGGTGCCGAAGTTGGTGTTGGTGCAGGTGGCTGGGGTGGAGCCCTTAGAGTTAGAAAACAGTTTGTGAATTTGTTTGAAAACAGTGTTTTTGATACCGATTCAAGGAATACAATTATTTCAGAAGGTAGATCTAAAGAAATAACAGATATTTCTGATAAAGATCAAGGATATATTATACAAAAATATTCAAATGCTTTATCGATTGGAGGGTATGGTCCAGATCAAACTTTTGTAGATACCGATTTCCCTCTATTTAGATTAGGAGATGTGTATTTAATGTATGCCGAAGCGCAATTAAGAGGCGCTTCAAATGCGACACAAGTGAATGCGCTAGGGTATGTAAATCAATTACGATCAAGAGCAAACAATCCACAAGCAATTCAAAGTGGTGACTTGACACTCGATTTTATTTTAGATGAAAGATCTCGTGAATTGCACTGGGAAGCACATAGAAGACAAGATTTAATTCGTTTTGGAAAATATACAGGTGGATCTTATAATTGGGCTTGGAAAGGAAATGGTAGCAATGGTATTTCTTTACCAGATCACATGAAATTATTTCCGATACCAGCTGCAAGTTTATCAACAAACCCTAATTTAACTCAAAACCCTGGTTACTAAATCAATATAAATTATAAAAGATGAAAAAAATTAAACATATTTCAATAGCCAGCATTATTGGTTTGGTCTTATTAATCTTCGCTTCGTGTGATGATTCATCTGAACTCTTTAATGTATCTGCAAATCCGAATGCAGCAGTTTTGGCAGAGTTAAACTTTACAATGATAGAGTTAGACGCTGTGAATACAAGTAACCCAGCGGTAACGTTAAATTGGCAATCTGCAAATTACCAGCAGCAAACAGCCATTAATTATTCAATTGAATTTGCAAGTGATGTTGATTTTACAGCACCTGTTGTAGCTTCATCAATAACAGGGCAAACTTCGATTACATTGTCTGTAAATGAGATTAATGCAGCTGCAGGGAATTCTGGTTTGAACCCATTTGAATGGGCAACTCTTTATGTTAGAGTTGTATCTTCTATAGGGACTCAGAACGGATTACCAATTCCTTCAAATACAATTCAGTTTGAAGTATATCCATTCTATAATTATGTGTTTTCTGATTATTATTTAGTTGGAGATGCAACTGCACCAGGTTGGAATAATAACAATAACAATCCTCCTCTTTTTAGAGATCCAACCGATAGTAATGTATTTTATTATACTGGGTTTTGGGCAGAAAATGGACACTTTAAAGTACTCGAAACAAAAGGACTTTGGCAACCACAATTTGGAACAGATGATGGTGCAACTGTAGGGAATAACCCTGGTGGCGGAACAGATCCTGAAAGATTCCCATATGGTGGTGGAAATGGTATACCTGCTGGGTTTCATACTTTTAAAATAAATTTTGCAAGCAATACATTTACTTTTGAATCTTTTGATGCTTCTGGTGCTGTAAGTCCGGCATCAATAACGTTGCAAGGTTCTAGCTCGGCAAATATCTCGATGAGTCCCTTAAGTTTTGACGGTCATATTTGGTATGCAACCGCGGTTAGATTAATACCAGGAGAACTTTCTTTTGTAACCGACAGCAATTCGTCTTGGGGTAGTTCAACATCATTCTCGGGTGTTGCTACCGATGGAGGTAGTGCGGTTCCAATAATTGTGGAAGATGATTATGATGTATGGTTTAATGATTTAACAGGTCGTTACATCTTTATCCCTTTAAATTTATAATAAACGAACTAAAAAGATAAAAAAATGAAATCATACTTTAAAAAAATAAGCTACTTATTTCTTTCACTAACCCTTTTATTAGGAGCCTGTGATGCAGAAGAGAGCTTAAATATTGTAACACCAGAAGCAAAATTTGTTTTAAATTCTCCAGGGATAAGTAACGTGTTTTTAAACTTTGCACTCCCAAGCAATCCTGCTTTTACAATTTCTTGGATCGATGAAGTTACAGGAAGTACCAACTATACTGTAGAAATGTCTACGGATAAAGAATTCACGACTCCAATTGCATTAGGCACCACAAATAAAGATAATTTCTCGATGAGTGTTGTCGATTTTAATCAGGCAATTACAGACTCCGGTGTCACTTCTTTTAGAGATATTGCAATTTATATGAGAGTAAATGCAGGAAGTGTTGTTAGTAATGATATCCTGTTTTTAGTGACTACGTATCCAGTAAATGCACCTGTAATTACGAGTGTTGCCGATGGAGATGCTTTTCCATTGTCAATTACAAATAACGATGGAGATGCAATTACGATTACATGGGATGATCCAATTGCCAATTCTACATTAAACATCGATATTGATTATTACTTAGAATTTGCAGCGCCTAACACTAGTTTTGCAATGCCAATTGAAGGTGGTAACGTTCGTAATATGAACTCAATTGTTCTTACAAATGCACAGTTAAATAATGTTGCCATTCAGTCTGGAATTCCTGTAGACACTTCAGGAGATTTAGAATTAAGAGTTCGCGCTGTCATTTTAGATGCTGCAACAAGCAGTGTTTTAGAGAGAACAACCCTTACGACAAGCATAAATGTAACTACCTATTTAACCGTATTAGATTTATCTTCTACTTGGGGAATTGTTGGTTCTGCTGCAAATGACTGGGGAGCAACTCCAGATTTACCAATGTTTACAACAGATACAGACGGTGTTTTTGTTGCCTATGTAAATTTAACCGACGGAGAGTGGAAGTTTAGAGAAAATAATGATTGGGCTAACAATTTAGGTTCTGGAAGTGCTGCAGATGATGTTTCGTCAGGTGGAGGAAACTTTGCAACAACAGCAGGATCATTCAAAATCACCTTAGATCTAAACAATAATAAATATACCAAAGAAAGTTTTTCATTAGGAATTGTAGGTGGCGCTTATAATAACTGGGGTGCAACTCCAGATTTTAAGTTAGAGTACGATCAATATTCAGATGTATTTAGAGGTATTGTTACACTAATTGATGGTGAAATGAAATTTAGAATGAACAACGATTGGGGAACCAATTATGGAGATGATGGTGCGGATGGAACACTAGAATCAGGAAGTTCTAATATTCTTGTATCAGCTGGAATTTATATTGCGACGGTAGATTTAAACAATTTAGAATATACCTTAGAACCAATAACAAATGTTTGGGGAATTGTTGGTGGAGCATACAACAACTGGGGAGCAACTCCAGATGCACAATTTTCAAGAGATTGGTCTAGACCATTTGATGATATTTGGATCTTAAATGATGTTACACTTATAGATGGTGAATATAAATTTAGAGCAAATAATGACTGGGGAACCAATTATGGCGATGATGGAAACGATGGAACATTAGATATTGGTGGAGCAAATATTCTTGCTACCGCAGGAACCTATTCCTTCATGCTCGATTTTTCTGATCCAACAAATCCAACTTATACAATCGATTAAATACTTTAATTATTTCAAAGGCTATCCTAAAACGATAGCCTATGTTATTTTATTTAAATAAACAATGACATGAAAAAAATTACATCCCTCCTTTTATTTATAGCCTCCATAACGTATAGCCAGGTAACCATTACACCCGCTATTTTTGAAGTTACAGAGTCCATTACAATTCGTCTAGATGCAAATAGTGCCGCTACTGATTGTAATGGATTTAGTACTCCTTCAAAAGTATATTTACATGCTGGGGTTGGTACAGAAACAGACGCTTTTGGAACAAGTGTAGTTGGTAACTGGGGTCAGGATGACGGTGTGGGTGAAATGACCTTTAATGCCGCAAACAGTCGATGGGAAATTACCTTTGTACCAAAAACCTATTTTGGTTTAACAGATACACAAGCAGACAGTATTACTCGGTTAGGTTTCGTTTTCAGAAATGAAACAGGTGCGCAAGAATTAAAAGATAATGGATGTGAGGATTTTATTTTCGCTGTCGGATCATTTCAATTATCCCTAGTCGCGCCAACAAATACAATCACCGTTTTAAATTCTGGAGAAACACTTCCAATATCGGCATCCAGTTCATTAATTGCAAATTATACACTAAAAGCAAATGGAACAAGTGTCAACCAACAGAACGATATAATCGACTATACCTATACGCCAACGATTACTGAAAATACCAATTTTATATTAGAAGCTACTAATAATGGGGAAACACAAACACAAACATTTCAGGCTGTCGTTAGACCCACAGTTACAGAAGCTTCGGTTCCTAATGGATTGAAAGATGGAATCAACTTCAATACAACTGATGCTACAAAAGCAACCTTAGTAATATATGCTCCTGGTAAAGATTTTATACATGTGATTGGTGATTTCAATAACTGGGAAATTGACAATGCCTATTTACTGAATAAAGATACTACAACAGATCGTTTCTGGATTGAATTAACAGGATTAACTTCCCTACAAAACCATACCTACCAATATTTAATTGAGGCAGAATTAAGGATTGCAGATCCTTATTCTACAATCGTTTTAACAGAATCAAATGATCAATATATAAACAATACTACCTACCCCGATTTACCTGTATACCCAACTGGAAAAACCAACCATTCTGTTACCTTATTAAAAACCGGAGAAACGGAATATGATTGGCAAACAACCAGTTTTACAAAACCAAAGAAAACAGATTTAGTCATCTACGAACTATTAATTCGAGATTTTGATGCGCTGCATAGTTTTTCTGCTGTAAAAGAACGATTGGATTATTTACAAGGTTTAGGAATTAATGCCATTGAATTTATGCCATTAATGGAATTTGATGGAAATGAATCTTGGGGATATAACCCTTCCTTCCATATGGCATTAGACAAGTACTACGGCACAAAAGAAGCTTTTAAAAGCTTAATTGATGAATGTCATGCAAGAGGTATTGCCATTATTGTTGATGTTGCATTCAACCACGCAAGTGGGCAAAACCCATATTACAGAATGTGGAATACAGACAATGGCAATTATGGAGGTCAAGCAAGTGCTGATAGTCCCTTTTTTAATGAAACAGCGACCCATTCATATAGTGTTTTTAACGATTTCAACCATAGCCAACAAGCAACAAAAGACTATGTAAAAAGAGTTACCGAATACTGGATACAAGAATATAAAATAGATGGATTTCGTTGGGATTTAACCAAAGGATTTACACAAAATTGTACGTCAAATGATGACAGTTGTACAAATAATTTCCAACAAGACCGGGTGGATGTTTTAAAAGAATATGCTGATATTCAGTGGAATTCAGATCCTGATTTTTACATCATTTTCGAACATTTAGGTACCAATAACGAAGAAACACAATGGGTCAACTACCGTCTTTCAGAAGGAAAAGGAATCATGGTGTGGGGAAATCACAACACAAACTACAACCAAGCAACAATGGGCTTTAGTGACAATACCGATTTTTCTTGGATTTCCTATAAAAACAGAGGATGGTCTGTGCCTGCAAACGTAAGTTATATGGAAAGTCATGACGAAGAACGCTTGATGTATAAAAACCTACAATATGGGAATTCAAATGGGAGTTATGACATCCAGAACTTACCAACTGCTTTAGATCGAATTGAATTGGCAAGTGCTTTTTATATGACGGTGCCCGGACCAAAAATGATTTGGCAATTTGGCGAATTGGGCTATGATTATAGTATTGATTACAATGGACGTGTTGGAAACAAACCCATTCTTTGGAATTATTTTGAAGAACAAGACCGAAAAGATTTGTACGATACATTCGCAAAATTGATTAAATTAAAATTAAACTACGAAATTTTTGAAACGTCTGACTTTACCTTAGATGTTGCCAATATAAATGGATTAAAAAGGATCCACTTAACAGATGCATCTGCTTCAGAAATACAAGCGGTTTTAATCTTAGGAAACTTTGGTGTTACCACCCAGAATATTATCCCTAATTTTCAAGAATCTGGAAACTGGTACAACGTATTAGCGGACAATGAAGTCTTAAATGTTACAAACGTTGCACAAGAAATCACCTTGCAAGCTGGAGAATTTAAAGTATATGCCAATATGCCTGCAACGCTTTCTAATGAAAATTTTAGTGCAGATGAAGAAAACTTCATAACACTGTTCCCAAACCCAACAACAACAACCTCTTTTTCTCTTTCTGAAGAAGTGTTGGCAGTAAGTGTTTTTAATATTCAAGGAAAAAGAGTTAAAAAGTATACCCCAGAAAGTATTGCAAACAATACCTACTTAATAGCAGATTTAAACCAAGGAATTTATTTTGTTCGTATTGAAAACGCAATGAAACAATTCCTTATAAGAAAATTAATTATTAAATAACCTAAAACTAAAAATCATGAAAAAAGTTTACATTTTAGCTTTATTGAATCTTTTTTTTAACTTTGGCACCCATGCACAGGTAGCTTATTCTGGAAATAACCATACTGGTTTTGGCGGAACTCTAGGTGATGCATCACTAACAATAAATGATGATGGTACAGCCCTGACATTTAACTTTTCAAAAGGGGCTAGCGGTACATTAGACAACATCGTTGTTATTTATATTGACTCAAAAACAGGAGGACACTCGGATACTACCAATTTTACAGATGATGGCGATTCAGCTAGAAAAGCGGTTTCGACAAAAAGCGGATCTAATAGTCCAACGGTAACATTCCCATCGGGTTTTACCGCTGATTATGCTGTTGCTTTTGATAGTAGTGGCTCTTGGATTTTTGAACTAAATACAGGCACACACACTTATATTGATATCGCGAACATCACCCCAACTGGCAATAATGCTGCGGCAACACATACCTTAACGCTAGATTTTGCAGAAATTGGTATTACAGCAGGACAAAACTTTAAATTTGTCGCGACTTACATCAGTAATACCGCTTATTTATCCAACGAAGTTATTGGAGATACTTCGTCAATTGATCCGGATGGAGGTGGAACGAACCCAGGTTTTACGGGTACAATTACTTTCTCTGGTAACAGAAGTTATCCAAATACTTGGACTGGCGCAACAGATAGCAACTGGGCAGCTGCAAACAATTGGTCAGAAGGGGTACCAACAACAACACATAATGTATACATTCCTAAAGTTAGTAATCAACCAACGGCTGCAAGTGCAATAACAATTCAAAAAGCAACTTTAGCTTCTGGGGCTTCATTAATTGCACAGAATACTTTTACAGGAGCCGTAACTTATAATAGAACGCTTTCTTCGAATAACTGGTACCTGGTCTCTAGCCCTGTTGCTGGAGAAACCTTAGAGGGCTTAATTTCGAATCATACTTTTGCAACAGGATCAGGAGGCAATATTGGTATTGCTCCCTATGCAAATGACGGTTCTGCTTGGGATTATCAAACAACTGCAGCTACAGGAAGTTTGGCTTCAGGTTCAGGATATTCTGTAAAACTAGCCGCAGCAGGTGCTATTTCTTTTAATGGAACATTTCCAGCTACAGATGTAAGTATCGGTATCACACATGATGCCAATGGTTTAAATCTAGTTGGAAACCCATACCCATCTTACATTGCTGCAAATTCAAGTGCAGATGCAGTAAATAATTTATTAACAATCAATTCTACAACTCTTTCCGAAGAAACGCTTTGGTTTTGGGATTCTGGATCAAGCTCATACGTTACCTATAACCAAGCTTCTTCTTTTAAATTTGTTTCACCAGCACAAGGATTTTTTGTAAACTCAAATGGCACCAATAGCTTTCAATTTACAGAAGCAATGCAATCGCATCAATCATCCGATAGTTTTCAAAGAACTACTGCTACCAGACCGGAGATCAACTTGATGCTTAGCAACGATACAGATACAAGAAGTACCGATATTTTCTTTATTGAAGGAACTACCACAGGATGGGACAACGGTTATGACAGTAGTATTTTTGGAGGAACCGCCAATAGCTTTGCAATCTATACCCATTTGGTTAGTGAAAGTGAAGGACAAAATTTAGGTATTCAATCGCTTCCAGAGACCGATTTAGAAAGCATGATTATTCCCGTAGGAATCAATGCAGTTTCAGGAACTGAAATCACAATTTCTTTAGCAACACAAAACCTACCAGAAGGTATTGACGTTTATTTAGAAGACAAAGTAGTGGGTTCTTTTACCCGCTTAGCAATAGGCGAGAACTATGATATGACACTTTCAGAAGCATTAAACGGTATTGGACGTTATTATCTTCATACAAGTGCTCAAGTACTCGGAACTGATGATTTGATGCATGCGAATATAAGTATCTATACCATTAACGAAAATTCAATTAGAATTGTTGGCGTTCAAAATGGAGCGGCAAAAGTAAGAGTCTATAGTGTGCTCGGAAAACAAGTGCATACAACCTCTTTTCAAGGAAATGGGATGAATGATGTAGACTTACCCAAAGTGGCTAAAGGCGTGTATCTAATTCAATTAGAAACAGAAATTGGTATCCTGAATAAAAAAATAATTATAGAATAATTGAAAACTACAGAAATTATGAAAACTACCCCACAAAATATTTCACGTAAAGATGCTATAAAAAAGATTGGATCTTATAGTAAATATGTCGCATTAACCGCCATTGGGACTTATACTTTATTAAGTCCTCAAAAGGCACAGGCATCAAGCCCAGAAGCTCCAGGGTCTGGATTTTAAGAACCTAGATTGATAAAAAACAGCTCGAAGATTGTTTTTGGTTTTATTTCGAATATAATATATGTTAAAACACCTTTAAGTCAAAATATGATTTAAAGGTGTTTTTATTCCTCACTTTAAAGATATATACAGCGCATCAATACCAATATATCACTACCCAAACAATACCAGTCGTGAGTTATTATAAACATCCTCATTTCTATATAACACCCTAGCACCTATTTTTAGTGGATTTAAGACCCCTTCTCTTCTCCAGTTATTCAATGTTTGAACCGTTACATTTAATACCTTAGAGACTTCATTTCGGGTTAAATATTCGGTGTCCTCACCAGTAATTGTCAACCTGTTTAAAGGGTTTCCAATAGGGAGAATACAGGTTGCTCGAGAGGTTGCTCCGCAGGTTTAAATCCTTGTTATTTGGTTTGATTTCTCTTTACTATTTTATAATGATTTAGTCATTATACTTTTGATTTTCATATACTTATAGAAAAACGAATAAAATGAGGTAAAACCTAAAACTTCCTGGAGGTACCGCAAAATTATCCCGTAACTCATTTATAAACAATGATTTACGGGTTTTTTGGTTTTTAGAGTTGCTCCAAAGGTTGCTCAAGAGGTATAAAAAGAGATCTGGAAAGGGGTTATATTGTGTTCTAAAAGTTAAGTTATTAATGACTAAAGTTACGTTTTAATAGAGCACGATAAATACACCGCATTAAGACCAAGGTTTCCAATAAATCGTTGACGGTTCAGTTCCAATTTGACACCATCCTTAATAATCTCAAGCAGTTCCAGTAATTATTATTACTTTTGATAATATATCTATTAAGGCCATGATGAATTTAAGAATCCTATTATTAGTTATACTAATGACTGGATGTCATAAAAACGATCCAGCAGAAAACAATAACCCTGTAAACGGCACTTACACCAAGAGTATTGCTGTTAATGGTAAAGTTCGTGAATATTTGATTCATATACCAAATGCATACGATGGAACTCAATCAGTACCTATTATGTTAAACTTTCATGGTTGGAATATGTCCGCTAATGATCAAATGAATGTGAGTGATATGCGTGCTTTATCAGAATCTGAACAATTCATACTTGTTTATCCGCAAGGGTCTTTATTCTATGGTTCAACTCATTGGAATGTTGGTTCGTGGACAACGGGAAGTAGCTCTAATGATATAGGGTTTATTGGCGATTTAATAATTGAAATCACTAATAATTATAATATTGACGAAAATCGAATTTATTCATGTGGTTATTCAAATGGAGGGTTTTTTAGTCAAGAATTAGCCTGTCAATTTAGTGATACTTGATTGTGTATTTTAATTAGAGTAAAATAAGAAAGCCTCCTTTAAAGGAGGCTTCTATGTTGATGAAAAATATTTATTATGTAAGTAAAACTATTACAATTTTGTGGACATTTTAGGTTTTAATACACCAGTTTCTATATTAATACCCCATTTTTCGATAGATGCACTGTATGCATTTTGATCATTACGATGGCTTCTCCAGCCAAACATTTTGTTATACTCCTCGATATAATCAACATCAGGATTTTTGAAATCACCTTTACCTTCTTTATGACTATTGTAAGGCTCTACTTCTAAAACCTGGAAAGCTTGACCACCACTTTCTAACATAAATACACCACTAACGCCTGAATACCCTAATTCTTTTTGCAATTTTGTATTATTTCTCCAAAACCTAAAGAAATCAGCCATTTGACCTCTTTTAATAGTATAAGTTGTCATTTTTATAAATCGAGCAGGCGGCAAATTGTTATCCCAATTTTGTCCAGCACCTTTCATTCTCCACCATCTTATGTTTCCATCATTTTTTTCTGTGTAAGGCATTACATGTTTGTTCCAAAACGCCATTTCGGAAGCATCTTCTATATCAAATGCAGCAGCACTTCTATTGCCCATTATTCTCATGTATTTTCCTTGATCGGTTCCAGTAATAATTTGGTAAGTAGCAAAAGAATTTTCTTTAGTGTTGTTGAATTTACTTGTTTTTTTAGCCACACCAGCCTCAAATTGAGTATTCATTCCTTTTTTTGCAGTCCATTTATTTGTTTGCCAGTATTCTCTCTTAGAATTAGTTTGAGCAAAGGCGAACATAGGAACTAATAGTAGTATAAGTATTTTTTTCATTGTGATTAATTTAAGGTTTATATAATTTTTATTAGTTTATTTCTTTATAGTTTTTTTAAATTGATTCCACTGTGTAACTTTACCTTCAACAATATGATAGTACTCGTAGATAATTTCTGAATCAATATCTGAATCTGGATTTGTTGTTTTTGATGTAAATTGAGCATTTACCCAATCTCCATTATCCCCGGTGGTCTCAACATCTCCATCATCTGTTTGTGCTAAAGCAAATGCATAATTTGTTGTCCATTCATAAATATTACCTTCAGCTTGAGTCCGCGCAACTTCAGTTTTAATTTTATTTACAAATTCTTGAGGAGTTGTTGCTACATAACCGTCATCAAAACTCAAATATGCATCATCCGAAATAAATGTTTTCATTTTTTCATAATCAAGCTTTGCCCAAGCAACATCTAATTGTTTGAAAACTTCTACGGCGTCTGCATTCCCCATTTTCACCTGTTTATTGGAGCCAGTTAAAAATCCATTTGTAGGAGTTTCACATGGTTTCGGCGGAGCACAGGATACTAATGCAAGTGAACAAATTAAGGCTAAAATTGAGATTGTATTTTTCATGTTTTTCATAAGTTGGTTAGCATCAAATTTAAGTTTTTTAATTTTAAATTGCAAGTAAAAAGTTAAATAACGATAATTCTGGTATACTTACTAATATCAATGTTTGATATTTCAGTTGTGTTTTCTACTAAAACAATAAAACGGTTATACTCTTATAAAGTGTAGCCGTTTTTGTATTTTTACAGCATGTTAAAAAATATTATTTACATCTTTTCCGCGCTTCTGTTTGCCTCGTGTACCAAATCGACTAACATTTCTTCTATCAAGGTTGTTGGTGAAATGAGAGATGTTATGTGGAAAGGAGATTTAAAAGGTAAGATTGCAACAGATTCATTAAATAACAAAGAAACCTATGGATTAGGACCTATTGAGTTTTTGAAAGGAGAAATAG
>Ga0209653_1000652_pt1 | contig 30156 bp, 23 predicted proteins | sample SaaInl6LU_22_DNA_FD_184644 | JGI IMG/M metagenome (GOLD analysis project Ga0209653, IMG submission 184644) | Marine microbial communities from expanding oxygen minimum zones in the Saanich Inlet - ESP_116LU_22_DNA (SPAdes) (version 2) | ecosystem: Environmental > Aquatic > Marine > Intertidal...
ACGATTCGTTATCTACAGACATTATTCAGGGTGCACCAGCACAAGCATTTTCTATCCAATATTCTACTGGATACACGTATGGTACTAAAATATGGATTGATTGGAATGATAATTTGGTATTTGATACAAATGAACAAGTTTACTTTGGTTTATCCGCATTTACTAATCCTACAGTCTTGTCAGGAACATTCGCGGTTCCTGCTTCTGCACCATTAGGTTCTCACATTATGAGAATTGGAGGTACGGATAACAATGCTGGTCCAAGCAGTCCATGTTATACCGGGTCTTACGGTTCGTTTGAAGATTATACTGTGAATGTTATTCCACCGTGTTATGTTGCTGCAACTGACTCTTTTGTTGTATGTGATTCGATGATGTGGAGAAACGGAATAACATATTCATCATCAAATAACACAGCAATTGACACGTTAAAAAGTAGTATTGCTGGTATTTGTGACACTATCTTTACATTGAATTTGACTGTGAAATACTCAACTACTTACACGGATAGCTATGTTGTGTGTGATTCGATGACTTGGATTGATGGAAATACTTATACTGTTTCTAATAATTCTGCAACTCACATTATACCGAACTCAGTAGGATGTGATAGTATTATCACTTTAGATCTTATCGTTAACAATAGCAAAACATTCACAAACATTGTTACTGCTTGTGAGTCATATACTTTGCCGGGTGGAAGAACAATGAATTATACAGGTTCGTTTACAGACACTATTCCAACAACATTAGGATGTGATAGTGTAATTACAACCTTATTGACAATCAATTACAATGCATATAAAACAATTTCGGTTACTTCATGTGGTAGCTATACTTCTCCAAGTGGAAAAATATGGGCAACTTCAGGAACGAGATATGACACAATTCCTACTTCATTAGGGTGTGATAGTTTATTGACTATTAATCTTACAGTTAAAGCTAACACGGCTGAAACAAGAACAATTTCATCCTGTGGAAGCTATACAGTTCCAGAAACTGGAAATACTTATCCTGTAAGTGGAACATATACTGATTTTGTTACCAATGCATTTGGATGTATTAAAACAATAACTACCATTTTAACGGTGAATTCAGTAGTGGCCTCAGCTCCAACTGTATCTGGAATTACATTGACTTCTCCAAATACTGGTGTTTCATACAAATGGATGGATTGTGAAAATGCTTACTCATATATTTTAGGAGAAACTAGTCAAGCTTACACTCCAGAAAGAAATGGAGAGTATGCTGTTGAAATTACTTCTGTAGATGGATGTAAGGATACTTCTAGCTGTACTGAAATTAGAAGTGTTAGTTTGGATGAATATGTTGTAAATGCATCTGACGTAAATGTATATCCTAACCCGTCAAATGATAGAGTAACTATTGATATTACAAAATTAAATGAAAACGAAAATGTAACGATTCAGTTATTTGATGCAATAGGAAAAGTTATTTATTCGACAGTAATTTCTGCTAAGAATAATAGTGTTGAACTAGAAACAAGTTCATTGCCTCAAGGTATTTATTCTATCTCTATTTCAAACGAATACTTCTCAATTTCTAAAAAGTTGACAGTTATTCATTAAGAAAAATAAATAATAAATTTAAAGCCTCTTGTTAACACAAGGGGCTTTTTTTTGTTTACAATTACAGAAATACAATTTTGAATACATCAGGATGTAATAATGTTTTAAGATTAGTATCGCCCTATGATTTTGATATGTTACCAGAAACTGGAGCCAATTATATTACCTCAGGAACTATTATCGATAAGACTATAAATAATTATAGATAACCTATTTTTAATATCTATATAAGGTATTCTTGTCATTCTCAAAAAGCCTTAGTCGATTCCGACTAAGGCTTTTTTATGGCTTAAACATTAAGTTAGGGATAGGTGTGACATAGTATCCTGAGTATCCTAAAGGTCTAATACACTCTATTTTTTCCGTTCTAAATATACCTAAAAAAAGCCTAGATAAATATTTACCTAGGCTCTTACTTTTATTAGTTTATTCTTATAATAAATCTTCATCTACAAAATTTGGAATAGTAACTTTTAATTCTGGGTTTTCATCCATGGCTTTTTTTATAGCAAAGATTGCTTCTTCGTTTCTTGCCCAACTTCTTCGAGCTATACCATTGTTTACGTCCCAAAACAACATAGATTTCAATCTTCTCGAAGCGTCTGATGTTCCGTCTAATAGCATCCCAAATCCTCCATTCATTACTTCTCCCCATCCAACTCCACCACCGTTGTGAATAGAAACCCAAGTAGCTCCTCTAAACGAATCTCCAATGACATTGTGAATAGCCATGTCAGCAGTAAAACTTGAACCGTCATAAATGTTAGAAGTTTCTCTGTATGGTGAGTCCGTTCCAGAAACATCGTGGTGATCTCTTCCTAAAATTACTTCACCAATTTCACCTCTTTCAATAGCTTCATTAAATGCCTGAGCTATTTTTATTCTACCATCAGAATTTGCATATAAAATTCTTGCCTGAGAACCAACTACCAATTTATTTTCTTTTGCTCCCTTAATCCACTGAATGTTATCCAACATTTGTTGTTTGATTTCAATAGGTGAATCTTTCGCCATTTCTTCCAATACCTTGCAAGCGATTTCATCCGTCTTGTCCAAGTCAGTTTCTTTTCCGCTGGCGCAAACCCATCTAAAAGGTCCAAAACCATAATCAAAACACATCGGTCCCATGATGTCTTGCACATAAGATGCATATTTGAAATTGATTCCGTTCTCAGCCATGATATTTGCTCCAGCTCTCGAAGCTTCTAATAAAAATGCATTTCCATAATCAAAGAAATAAGTTCCTTTGGCTGCATGACTGTTGATTGCATTTGTTTGTCTAATCAAAGATTTTTCAACATAAGATTTGAATTCTTCAGGATTGTTTGCCATCATTTCGTTGGCTTCTTTGTAATTCAATCCTACTGGATAATATCCTCCAGCCCAAGGATTGTGCAAAGAAGTCTGGTCAGAACCTAAATCAACAAAAATATTTTCTTGATCGAATCTTTCCCACACATCTACTATATTTCCTTGATAAGCAATGGAAACAACCTCCTTGTTTTCTTTGGCAGTTCTCACACGAGTTACCAATTCATCAATGTTATCGATTAATACATCAACCCAACCTTGCTCATGTCTTTTTACTGATGCAAAATCATTGACTTCGGCACAAACTGTTACACAACCAGCTATATTTCCTGCTTTGGGCTGAGCTCCACTCATTCCACCAAGTCCAGATGTAACGAATAGTTTTCCGGCTAATCCTTCTCCGTTTTTGGAAATTTTTCTTCCCGCATTTAACACGGTAATGGTAGTTCCATGAACAATTCCTTGTGGACCAATGTACATGTACGAACCTGCCGTCATTTGTCCGTATTGTGTAACTCCTAAAGCATTAAACTTTTCCCAATCATCAGGTTTAGAGTAGTTTGGAATCATCATTCCGTTAGTCACTACAACTCTTGGAGCTTCACTGTGAGAGGGAAATAATCCCATTGGGTGTCCAGAATACATTACTAAGGTTTGTTCGTCAGTCATTTCCGACAAATACTGCATCGTTAATAAGTATTGAGCCCAGTTCTGAAAAACACCTCCGTTTCCACCATAAGTTATTAATTCATGAGGATGTTGAGCAATGGCATGATCCAAATTGTTTTGAATCATCAACATAATTGCAGCAGCTTGTTTTGATTTTGCAGGATACTCTTCGATAGGTCTTGCATAAATCTTGTAATCTGGCATGTATCGATACATGTAGATTCTTCCGTAAGTTTCCAATTCCTCACGAAATTCCTCGATAAGAGTAGGGTGCAAGTTCTTTGGGAAATACCTCAAAGCATTCTTCAAAGCTAAGACCTTTTCTTCTTTCGATAAAATGTCTTTTCTTTTGGGTGCGTGACTTATGGAGTGATCAAAATCCTTTTTAGCTGGTAATTCCGTTGGAATTCCAATCTTTATTTCGTTTAACATAGTTTTATCTTTGGAATCCAAAGATAAAAAATAGCAGAACTAGATATCAACTTTCAGGAAGTTTTATTTCTTACTTTTTTCCATTACCTCTAATATTTGTTTCAATTGTTCCGAATCAAATTGTTTTGCAACAATTTTTTTATTTTCATCGAGTAAATAAGCAACTGGCGTAACAAATACATCATAGATATTACGGTAATTGATGCTCTCAAGGGTTGTTTTATGTTCCGCCAAATATCTCATGTGGTTTTCTCTCATGTCCTGAAAATCCGAAACATTTATCCAGTCCAAATCGTTTTCAATGATAAATTTCCTCCAATCATCATTTTCAATACTTGTACAAACAGCATACACCTCCAGATCAATTTCTTTTATTTCTTTCAGGCTGTCATACACTTTCTTGAATTTAGGGATCTCTTTTTTACAATGACCGCAGTCTTCAGCCCAGAAAATAAGCATCGTATATTCGTGATTTACTTCGGCTAGGTTCATCCATTTCTTTTCAGATGTATCTGCCAAAATAATATTTGGAGCAATCTTTCCGATTAATGTAGGTCTTAATTTATCAACTTTAGGTCTCAATTTCTCTATTTTATCTTCCTCAATCCATGCACTTCTTCCGTTCAAAATATAAGCGTCAGCCACATGAACATACACAGATTCCATTCCCATAATTTTTGTTTTGGCATGAGCATAAGCTAAGAATTCGACTGCCGCTTTCATCATAAATCCATTGGGAGTTAATTTATTCATGAATTCATCAATTCGTTTATTAATGGTATCCGGAATTTGCACAATAACTTTCATGAAATAAGTTTCCATTTGATTGTAAAACAAAGCAGATTTCCCTAATCTATCATCTGATAAATCTACATTGTCCCAAAAATGATTTGTGTAATAGTCATATTTCCATTTATTGGTATCCTCTACAATCGTATTTGGCTCAGGAATTTTAATTTCGATAGACATATTGATTAATTTACCAAAATAGGTGTCTTTGTTCTTTTCAGATACATCAATTTGATATTTGATAACGGCAGAATCAATCTCGGTAATTCGTTTATTTAATTCAGTTACTTTTTCAGTTTCATTCGAATCATATGCAATTTGTCTTTCTTCAATAATTGGTTTTTTAACTTTTGCTTGTTTCTCCAAAAAATGAACATATTCAAAAAACAATTTATTTTCTTTTGATTTTTTCACATTCACATTCCCAGCTAAGTTATTCATGTCGGTCTCCAAACTAATTGAAGTTTCATTCACCAAAATATCGAAATACTTAGGAGGTTTCATCGAAGGAATGACTGCATAAACTCCATGTGACATATCTTCGTTTACGAAAGTAAAACTCCCATCCTTGTTCACAACTGCGGTGTCATAGAAATACAAGTTTTTGCCCGTGTATGTCCCCAAATAGGCAAGGGAATCAGTCAGTCCTTTTATTTTTACTTGAATCGTATATTTTTGTTGAGAAAGTAAGTTCAAACTTAAAGTCAGGAGTAAAAAAGAAATAAAAATGTTTTTCATTGGTATGGTATGATAATAATTGTTGTTTTCTGTTTGTGTTACGAGCTGTAAAATGCTTTGTTGCCAGCATTAACAGTCTGATAACTAATTGGCATGATGCGTGCCAAATTTACAAAAAATGAGATTAAAAATAAACGTAAAAATCTATCCTTAAAATTTGCAGGAAAGAATTTTAATTTTCTATATTTGCAAACCGAAAAAATGGTGGTTGTAGCTCAGTTGGTTAGAGCACTGGTTTGTGGTGCCGGGAGTCGTGGGTTCGAATCCCATCATCCACCCTTAATTTTGAAAGAGGTTGTCAGTTTTACTGATGACCTCTTTTTTTTGTTTTTAATTCACTAAAGAATTACTTTTCTACTTTAATCTGCGTAATAAGGGAGCAGAATTATAGAGATTATTTGTTTCTTTGATTTTTAATTTAACACAATTGTATGAGCGAGAAAAAACCAAAGGTTTGGAAAATGATTCTAATTTCTTGGGTGTTTGTTTATCCTACGGTTAACATCATGTTTATCCTTATTTTTCCATTTTTAGCTGACTTTCATCAATTAATCAAGACATTAGTCTTCACTCTAATTTTAGTTCCAGTTATGGGAATCATTTTACCTAAGCTACATCGGTATTTTTGGAATTGGATAACTAAATGAGTTCTCTTTATTATAATTTGAATTCTACAAAAGTATAATTACTCTTATATTTGGACTTATTCTAGAAAAAAAATCATGGAGAAAATTCAAGAAGAGCAATCAAAATTAAGCGTACTAAAATCTAATTTTAGAACAGATTTTTCTGCAGGTTTCCTTGTTTTTTTATTAGCATTACCCTTGAGTTTAGGAATAGCTAAAGCTAGTGGTTTTCCTGCAGCTATGGGTGTTCTGACAGCTATGGTTGGTGGTTTGTTTACCGGTTTTTTTAAAGTTTCAGAACTTTCTATCAAAGGTCCAGCAGCAGGACTTATCACTATTTCAGCAGCTGCAGTTACCGAGTTTGGAGGAGGAACACAAGGTTGGCAAATGGTGTGTGCTGTAATTGTAATAATGGCAATATTACAAATTGGTTTAGGACTTTTGAAATTAGGTTCATTAAGTGATTTTTTTCCTCATTCTGCAGTGCATGGTATGTTGGCAGCCATTGGAATCATAATTATTGCCAAACAACTTCCTGTTTTACTTGGGGTATCTCCCATACATTATGTTGGAGCCAAACCAATTGAATTACTTCTGTCAATTCCTAGTTTTATTAAATTATCCAGTTGGAATATTTCTGTAATTGGCCTATTAAGTATTATCATAATGTTCGGTTTTTCCAATTTCAAGTCGAATCTTTTCAAAAAAATGCCAGCACCTATTTTCGTTCTTCTAGTTGCTATTCCTTTGACTATTTATTGGGATTTCAAAACCACAGCACCCAGTTATTCCTTGGTTTCAATTGGCGACTTTTGGGGAAGTTTGGCAATTAATGCTGATTTCTCAGGAATTTCAACTTTTGCATTTTGGAAATACGTAATTATGTTTTTGTTTGTGAGTTCTTTAGAATCGTTATTAACTGTAAAGGCCATTGATAATCTGGATCCATTAAAGCGTCAATCTAACTACAATGGAGATTTAATAGGGCAGGGAGCAGGGAACGCTATTTCAGGGCTTTTGGGTGGTTTGCCAATGATTTCAGAGGTTGTAAGAAGTTCGGCAAACATTGGATATAGGGCTCTCTCAAAGTGGTCCAATTTTTTTCATGGATTATTTCTTTTGTTAGCCATGGTATTCGTAATTCCTGTAATAGAACTTATTCCAAATTCGGCATTGGCGGCAATGCTTATTTTTGCTGGCTATAAACTAGCTTCACCAAAGGAATTTATCAATACAAATAAATTAGGAAAAGGGCAGTTGGCAATTTTTGTAACTACAATAGTTGTGACTTTGTTTCAGGATTTACTAGTAGGTATTTTTGCAGGAATTATGGTTAAGTTTATTATTCATATTTCGAATGGTGTAAAAATATCTAATCTTTTCAGAGCAAAATTTGAAATTATTGAACAAAATGAAGAGATACATATGAAAATTAAAGGAGCTGCCGTTTTTTCCAATCTAATTGGGTTCAAGAAACAATTATCTTCCAACCTTAGATCTGAAAAATTGATCATTGATTTTGAACAGACTCATTACATTGATCATTCTTTCATGAGTTTTATTCAAAAATATAAAGATGAGAATACTAATAAAGGAATTACTGTTCAATTATTGGGATTAGAAGTGCTTCAAAAATTTTCGGATCATCCTTTGTCGACTAGAAAAAAGATAAGTTAAAAATTAATTAGTTTTCTTGTTTTTCCACTTTAAGAATAATAAAAATGCATAAGACTTGTATGGGGAAAAATCTTGCGTTATTGAATTGATCTGAGCCTTTAAATTAAAGGAGGGGTTTAGTTTGTATAAACTTGCCATAATTTTTTCAATGTGGTAATCATCTGGAATAAAAACATCTTCTCTGCCGAGAGAATAAATCAATAGAGAGTCAATGGTCTTGATTCCAACCCCATTTATTACTCCTAATTTTCTGTGTATTTCTTCATTCTTTAGGCTGTTCCATTCTGTTTCTTCATCAGAAAACAAATCCAAAACAGATTGAATAGTCTCATATTTTTTGATTGAAAGAGTTGCTCCTTTAAAATTTGATTCTTCCAATTTATGGAAGTTTTGGATTGTTAAGTCTTCTATTTTGGCATTATTTAAAACTCTCTCAAATATTTTTTTTGTACTTCTGTAATGAATTTGTTGTTCAATGATACAGCTCATCAAATCATGAAAGAAATTAGAGGAAACGTTCAGTTTAGGCAGACTCAATTGTTTTATGACATCACCTAACACTTCATCTTTTGAAAGATGATTAATTATTTTAAGTTCCTTTTTAGTCATAAACTATTCCATTTTTAGCAACAACCAGAACCAGGTGTGCAGGTCGCGCCATCGTTTTGTGAGCTTAAATTAGCAATTGAAACTTTTATTTTTGGCATAGAAATTCCACAACTATCTTCTGCTAAGCACTGTGTTTTGGTTTGTGTAAGTTGTAAACTACCAGTCGAAAACTCCAATCCGTATTTCTCTATAGTTGTCCCTTGGTATTCTACTTCAATTTCGTTGTCAGAAATGCCCAGTTTTTCCTCGCTTAATCCGATTATAGAGAGCAATTTAGAGGCCTGTAAACGATGATTTGTATCTACTGAACTCCAAAGCTGAAGACCTACTGTAGTTTCTTTTCTAACTGTTCCACCACAATCTATAAAGTTTTTTGTTATTTCCCCAACTTCTGTCACATGGAAATGGGCAGGAACCTTCTCGCCATTGGGTAGTAGAAATGTTAATTCTTCTAACTGTAATAGTGTTTCTTTTAGTTGTGAAAGTGTCATACTTATCTTTTTATACTTATTAATTAATGGTTCTTCAAAAACCCCATGTTCTATTTCAATTTATTTAATTGTAATATTACGATAATAGAATGAGTTTTGATTGTTATTAAGGAAATTTCTTGCATAATAATTGAAAATTTTCGCTATCTTAACATAAATTTCAGATAAAATACTTGCATTATCGATAGTAATACTATTATTTTGCAGAGTAAAATTAGTATTAGTGTGTCCAATTTAATCATAAATGGAAAAAAAAATAGATAATCTATCACCTATAAAAAGGTTTTGGAAGTTACTGAAAAAAGATAAAAAAGAGATTAGGTACGTTTATTTGTACGCTATTTTCAATGGATTTGTGAATCTCTCTTTGCCAATTGGAATTCAAGCAATTATCAATTTAATTCAAGGTGGATCAGTAAGTACTGCTTGGGTTGTTTTGGTAACCTTCGTTATTTTGGGAATCATTTTTTCTGGACTTCTTCAAATAAGCCAATTAAAAATTACAGAGATTTTACAGCAAAAGCTTTTTGCCAGAGCAGCTTTTGAATTCGCTTTTAGAATTCCAAATATAAAAATGGCAGCTTTATACAAGCATTATGCGCCAGAATTAATGAATCGTTTTTTTGATATCATTTCTGTTCAAAAGGGAATTTCTAAAATTTTAATTGATTTTTCTTCCGCCTCTATTCAGGTCGTTTTTGGTCTAATCTTACTGTCATTGTACCATCCTTTCTTTATAATATTTAGTTTGATTTTGGTTATTTTGGTTTGGGCAATTTTCCAGTATACAGCAAAAGTGGGACTCGAAACAAGTTTAATAGAATCTAAAAATAAATACCACGTAGCCCATTGGTTGCAAGAGCTGGCTAGAACCAATGTTAGTTTTAAACTGGCAGGAAAAACATCGCTGCCTCTTGAGGTAACTGATAAAAGGACTGAAAGTTACATCAATGCTCGAGAAAGCCATTTTAAAATTCTTGTTAAACAGTACTCATTGTTGGTTGTTTTTAAAGCAATTGTAGCTTCAGGATTACTAGTTATTGGTAGTTTGCTTGTAATGGAGCAACAAATGAATATTGGACAATTTGTCGCTGCTGAGATTATTATTCTTTTGGTAATTAATTCTGTAGAAAAATTAATAGTAAGTCTAGAGACTATTTATGATGTTTTAACTTCTCTTGAAAAAATAGGTCAGGTAACCGATTTGGAATTAGAAAATAATGAAGGAATTTGTATTCTTGACAACCTAGAAGACAATGGTCTTAAACTTGAATTGAACAAAGTGAGTTTTGGTTACACTTCAGATAATTTATCCGTATTATCCAATATCAATGTGGTTATAAATCCTAATGAAAAAGTGTTACTTTATGGTGATAATGATTCAGGAAAATCGACTTTAATGTACCTCATGTCAGCTTTGTATGCTCCTTCTGCTGGATTTATTGCTTATAACGATTTGCCGCAGGGAAACCTAAAATTGAGTACACTTAGAAATGTAATTGGAGACTGCTTGAGAGAAGAATTGCTCTTTGACGGAACCATTTACGATAACATCAAAATGGGGAGAGAGAAGGCGACTTTCGAAAACATAAAATGGGCGATACATAATATTGGACTTGAGGAAAATATCAAACGATTACCCAAGGGATATGACACAATGATTGACTCTCGAGGACAAAAATTCTCTAAAGGAATCATTGATAAAATATTATTGGCAAGAGCAATTGCCGATAAACCAAGATTATTACTAATTAAAGATGCTTTTGGTGCTATTTCGCCAGACGAACGGAATAGGATTATTAACTTCCTAACACACAAGGATAGATGCTGGACGTTGGTTTTGGCTTCTTCAAATGAAGCTTTAGCTCCAAAAATGGAGAAAATAATCATACTGAAGGAAGGTAAGATTGAGAAAATAGGAAGTTACAATTCAGTAAAGGATTCTTTATAATCGAATATAATTAGATATGCTAAATATTTCAAACATAGATATTACAGAAAGAATTGAAGGAGAAAAATTCAAAACGATTCGGCTTGTAGAAGGGAAAAGTTCTAGAAAAACATTCATACGTTTTTTGTATATAATCTCTACGGTATCGCTTATTTTGTTGTTTCTTCCTTGGACACAGAACATTAGAACCAACGGAAATGTTACAACACTGAAACCATCTCAGAGACCTCAAACTATAAATTCCATTATACCTGGTAAAATAGAGAAATGGTTTGTTCAAGAGGGAGATTTTGTGAAAAAAGGAGATACAATAGCTTTCTTGTCAGAAATAAAAGACAAATATTTTGATACAAGTCTGATGTCGAGAACTCAAAACCAAATGAACCTAAAGTCATCTACTGTTGATTCATATAAAAGTAAAGTTATGGCTTTACAAAGTCAAAAAACTGCGCTTGAAGAATTACGAAAATTAAAAATACAACAGGGAAGAAACAAATTGTTGCAAGCTACACTAAAAGCACAAAATGATTCGAATAATTATCTAGCGGCAATTGCAAATTATGCGGCAGCCATAAGTCAATTTAATCGAACGGACAGCTTGTACAAAGATGGACTAAAATCTTTGACAGATCTGGAAAACAAGCGAGTAAAAGAACAGAAAGCATTTGCGTACAGAATTGAAGGGCAAAACAAATGGTTGGCAAGTCAAAATGAAATCATAAATGCACAAGTAGAGTTGTCGAACATTAGAGTGAAATTTGACTCAGATATTGCAAAAATAAATTCTGATATCTTTTCAACTTTATCTACCCAATTTGATTCGGAAGGTACAGTAAACAAACTCATGAACGAGTTGTCAAACTATTCTTTCAGAAATGATTTGTACTATGTAAAAGCTCCGCAGGATGGATATATTTCTAGTATGGTTTATGCTGGAATAGGCGAAATGATAAAAGAAGGAGATCCTTTGGTAAGGATAATGCCAACTCAGTATCAGCTTGGGGTTGAACTATTTGTAGATCCTATTGATTTACCACTTATGAATATTGGTCAGAAAGTACAGATTCAATTTGACGGTTGGCCAGCTGTTGTGTTTGCTGGTTGGCCCAATGCAAGTTATGGAACCTACAGCGGTCATGTGTATGCTATGGACATGTTTTTGGGTGAAAACGGAAAATTTAGAATTTTGGTAAAACCAGACTCAACGGATATTCCTTGGCCAAATGCACTTATGTATGGTGGTGGTACTAACAATATGATATTATTGAATGATGTTCCAATTTGGTACGAACTTTGGAGAAATATAAACGGATTTCCTCCAGATTTTTATAAAAACAAGAAACAAACCAACCTTAATCAAAAGAAAAAATGAGGATAGAATTAAGGTTTTTTATAGGGATTATTTTTTTCCTTCCTTCCATTATATTTTCTCAAAATATCAGTAATGAGTTAGGCTTTGAGGAATTTATGGGCTTGGTGAAAAGTAATCATCCTGTTGCTATTCAGGCAGATTTAACGGTAGAAAAGGGGAGAGCTTATCTTACAAAAGCAAGAGGAGGTTTTGATCCAAAACTATACGGGAATGCAAGTAATAAGCGGTTTGATGAAAAGGTATATTTCGGAGTTTACAACGGAGGATTAAAAGTACCAACTTGGTTTGGACTAACATTTGAGGCAGGATATGAATTTAACGAAGGAATTTACCTTAATCCCGATAATAATGTACCACTAGATGGTTTGTGGAATGCAGGTGTTTCATTGACACTTGGAAAAGGCCTTTTTATTGATGAAAGAAGAGCTGAATTAAAAAAAGCGAAAATATACAGAAACAGTACTCAAGTTCAGAGAACCATTATATTGAACGATTTACTTTATGAATCCAGCGTGGTTTATTGGGATTGGTTCAAATCTTTTCATGAAAAAGAAATTTATACAAACGCATATTCCAATGCTGTAACGAGATTAGAAAGTATAAAACGAGAAGCAATTCTGGGAAATAAACCAATGATAGATACATTGGAGTATTTTATTGTAGTTCAAAACAGACAAATTTCCTTGCAAGAAGCTACACTTAATTTTCAAAATAAAACGGAGCTTTTGCAGGTCTTTCTTTGGCAAGAAGGAGTTATTCCTCTTGAGCTTTCAAAAGAGATTGTACCCCCAAAATTAACGAATCAATTAGTGACACCGGCAGATGGCAACCTACTTTCAATCTCAGATTCGTTGATCCAAAACCATCCAGATTTGGTTAACTATTTATTTAAAATAGAATCGAAACAAATTGACCTAAGAATGAGCAGAGAAAGCTTGAAACCTACGGTTAATTTAAAATACAACGCTTTGGCCGAGAATCAATTTGAAAATACTTTTGAAACTTACAACGTAAATAATTACAAGTGGGGAGCAGAGGTGAGTTTTCCCATTTTTATAAGAAAGGAAAGAGGTCAAGTAAAGATAGATAAACTCGAAATTAGAGAGATGGAGGCAGGTTTTGCTGAAAAAAATCAAAGAGTGAAATACAAAGTGAATACTTCTTTCAATACTGCTAATACAAGTTTTTCGCAAGCTAATTTGTATGACCTCAATCAACAAAATTATGAGAAGTTATTGGATGCAGAATTGCGATTGTTTGATTTGGGTGAGAGTTCTATTTTTATGATTAACACTCGAGAAAAAGGCTATATTTATTCTCAAATAGAATTTGCTAAAAGTATTGCTACTAATCAGAAGGCTAACGCTCAGCTTAAATATAACTTGGGAGTTTTAGCTGATTAAACAATAGGTTTATTGGATAGATTTTAAAATTAAATCAGTGTAAAAATCAATTAAACAAGGATCGTGTTCGTCTTTCATTTCGGTTACACCTGACAAATGTGTGGAAAAAAATGATTGCTCTATAACTCCATCAATCAAAGAGAAAACTAGCATATGAGGATAGGGATAGTTTGGGTTTATTTCCTGAATGATTTCAGCAATTCTTCTTATTATCCTTTTATACACTTTAAAATGACCTTTCTCATTCTCTTCGTCTACAATTTTTGTGTGAGTTACTTTGATCGATTCTGAAATAATAATCTTCTTTAAGATTACTTCATTTATGTGAGATATGTCGTTGTCTATCTCAATAGGAGAGCTAATTATTTCAATTGTTTTTTTCAATCGTATCAGTGCAGAATCTGTATTAATTGTTCCAAAAACAAGTTTGTATTCTATCCAACTCCAGTACCAACAATAGAGGTATAACAACAAGGAGTATTTACTTTCAAAGTAACGATAGATTGAACTTTCAGTTGAATTAATCTTATTAGCCAGCTTTTTGAATGTAAATGCTTCAAATCCTAATTCATCAATGAGTAATATACTGTGCGAAATGATTTTTTTCCCAAGCTTAGTAGATTCTGGATCTTTTAAATAAAGATCTTCATTTACTTTAATATGTACTTTTAAATTTTCCAAATCATTTTATTTACACTCAAAGATAATAGTATTACTTCGAAATAGCGAATTTTACTAACTAATATAATCATAAAAAAAAGCGAGACTCTTAAAGAGACTCGCTTTTAAAAGTTCCATAACAGAACTGTTTTATTCCACTTTTAATTTTCTAAGTAATATTACATATCCAATATACTCATGCTCTTCACCGGTATTTCCGTCTTTTGCTAGCACTCGCCAAACGTAATTTCCTTCGGGCAATAATTCTCCAGAGTTGTTTAGCTTTCCATTCCACTTATCTTTTACGCTGGTTGTGCTAAACATGATTTCTCCCCATCTATTAAATATCATAAATTTATATTTATCAGGGTCAATCTTCTCTCCGCTCGGACCAAATTCATCATTCAATCCATCATCATTAGGAGTAAACGAACCAGGAAGGTATAAAGTATATAATCCGTCTATGATGATATTGTTAGTTGTTGTGTCAAAACATCCATTAGGTGTGCCTACAATTAACGTTACAGGATATACTCCACTATTTAGATCAGGATATTTTACTACTGGATTCTGTATAGTTGAATTCACAGGGAAACCAGGAAGATTTATCCCAAAATCCCACTCCCATGTTGATACAAAGCTACTTGATAAATCGAAAAAGCTAATACTTGGACTAGATATATTTGTAGGTTGTGGATTTGCATTAAAGATAGCCACTGGAATGTCATATACATCAATTAAATTTGTATATGTTGTATCTGTCATACAACCGTTAGGGGAGGTAATTTTTACATATACAGAGTATGTTCCAGGTTCGGTGTAAGTATGAACCATGGGATTAGTGAGAGCAGTACTCGAATTACCATCACCAAAATCCCATTCAATTGTTCCAATTCTTGATGGGTCAGTATTATTTGTAAATGTAACTATAACTGGCTTACATCCATTGTTTGTATCAATAGAAATATCAATCATTGGATAGTCTGTTGTAGCTTCTACGTACACATAAGCGGTGTCAGAACATCCTCCAGTAGTATCTGTAACTACTAATTGATAATTTGTTCCAATGTCTGGTTGAGCTGTTGTAATTGGAGAATTGGGTGATCCAAGACTTGTGGTAGGAGTCCAACTGTAAGCATAGTTATTCAAAGAACTACAATCAATTTGTATGTCATCCAGTGCCCAGTTGTCTTGACCTGCACCGCCATTCACCGGTTGATTCCATCTAAACATTATGCTTGTTGCTCCAGCTGGCATAGGAGAGGTAAAGGTCTGCCATCCTGTATTAACTAGCCAACCTAAATAGGAGTGAGTTCTCAAATTCACCCAGGTTGTTCCATTGTTGATAGAGTATTGGAAGTAAACTGGATCGGTACTTTCTACATTTTCACAAGAAAAACCTGAAGCAGCGTTCCCTAATCTAATTGCATAGGTTATTTGAGTACAATTTCCTACTTGAATAGAAGATGTTCTTAGTTCTCTGGTACCACTTCCGTTAAAGTTTAATGAGTTAGGTAAAGAATTAGCCCCACAACCTGTTCCTATGGAACCACCAGTTATATTGCTAACAAAAGCGAATGGACTTAGTGCGTTATCAAAGTTATCCATCAGGTTACTAACGGATGCTGCAGTATCTACCCATGCAGCAAGATTTGCAATGTCATTACAAATTACAGTATCTTTATCAGTAAAAGCATTAATAGAGGGTTTCACACCATTAGACACAAGAACACTTACCGTATCATATTTAATACATCCTTGAGAGTTAGTAGCAGTAATAACATAAGTAAATAATCCTGATTGTGTTGGGTTCAGAACAGGGTCAGGAATGTTATCTGCATTTAACATACTTGCTGGAGTCCATAAATAAGTATAGGTATCTGGCACTAAAGGAGTAATATTAAAACTGATTGGATCTAATTTACAACTCGCTGTACCGGTTTGAGTTAAATTGTAATTGAAGTTTGAAGCAACTGTAACAGAAACAGTATCTTTGTTTTTACACCCTCCAGACAAATCACTGGTTACCTCGTATACTGTAGTGGAAGATGGTTTTGCAATGGCTGGTTGACAGGTGTCACAATCAAAATTAATTCCAACAGTTAACGGTGGGCCCGAGATAGTTGCCCAAGTAAATGAACTACCACCTCGTGCGTTAAGTTGGGTACTATCTCCCAAACAAATTGTTACGTCAGGGGAAACGTAGGTGCTTTTTATCACTTCTATTATAATACTAAAGGATGCTCGTGCAGGAATAGGACAATATCCATCATCGACAGTCAAACTAACTGGATTAATTGAAGGAGAATTGGTAGGCACTGACCAACAAATTGTTCCCGTAATCGGGTTCGTGCCGGTGTAACTTAAAGTAGCTCCGGGAAGAACAGAAGTTATATTCGTACTCCACAAGGAAAGTGTGTCTAAAGCATTCGAATCATAAACTTGAAAATCTACACAGAAGGTATCTCCTTCGCAAACTTCTAATTTTTTGGCGCCTGATACTGTTCCTTGACCTCTTACATTGTATAAGAATGAGGTAGTTGGGTCTGGTGGGATATTGCCAGCACAATTATAAACTACAACTTGTATATCTCGCATAGTAATAGCTAATATATTACCACTATCATCAAATTCAGTAACCTGAACTACAACTACAAATGAACCAAGAGTATTTGGTGTAAATGTAATTGTACCAGTCGCACTGTCCAATAAAATGGCACTTATTGGATTTTGACCAGAATACGGTGTGTTATATGGAGAAAAAGTTCCAGCACCTGTCATAGCGGGAATTAGAACATATGCTAAACTATCACCGTCTGGATCTACTGCACCAAAATTGTAACTGGCTGGTTGATTAATACATACGTATGGATTTTGAACTCCGGTATATCTAACAGAGTTATTACAAGTATCATTTGCACTAAACATTTTTGTTTCAAGATAAATATTTCCAGCAGTAGTTAAATTTACAACTCCACCTGTTCCACCATTTCTACAACATGAAGACCACCCAAAAGTCCAATTATTACATGGAGGTAAAGTAACCACTGCAGAATATAAATATCTCCTTCTTCCTTGAAGCGAATTACTGGTGTTTATGCAACTAGTCAGCAAGCTATCTTCGAAACAAACTTGAGAAACGTTCCTAGTTTGTGAGGAAATTAGAGATAAGCTGATTGTAGGATTAAATAAACCACATGTGTTTGAAGAAGTAATCGGAAAACTTGCAGGGTTTGATGCACCGTTGCAGTCTAATGTTATTTCTGCCCAAATTCGATATTGGTTATTTCCTAAACAATCGTAATAAATATTGCCTCCTGCAAAATGTGATGCAAAAACTTGAGTACTTAAAAAAAGAATTAGAATTGTTGAGAGAATTTTTAATTTCATAATTGTAGGTTCGACTTATTTATTAACTGATGAAAAAACGAGTTGTTTTTTTTTAGGTTGCTTTTAAATTCTGTTAAAAATAATAATTTATTTAGAAATAATTAACAAATTCTCCAATTCCATTTGTTTTGTTTTAATTTGAATTGATTTAATCAAAACAAAGTGTTTTATTCTTGTAATTTTAGAATCAAGTTGTATCTTTGCAATGGCAAGTCTCATACGACCAGCTCCTACTGAATCCCCCAGGACGGGAACGTAGCAAGGGTAAGTGGTTGTAGCGGTGCGATATGAGTAGCTTGCCATTTTTTGTGCCCTAAATTTTCCATTCTTTATGACTAGATTATTTTACCTTTTCTCAGTTTTAGTTTTATTCCTTACTTTTTTTTCTTGTTCAAGTCAGCCGCAAGAGAATACACAAACGATTAAAACTCCTGAACCAGAAACCTCCATCATTGATAAAAGACAGGATTCTATTGATTTTGCTATTGAAGAATTGGCAAAAACAATCATTACCAACAGAAATGCCGTTGAACGATTAACTGAATTTGGAGATTCAAACAGAGAATCTAAAGTTGTTATTTATACGAATTATGGGCAGTTAGCTATAAAACTTTACCGAAATACGCCTTTGCATAGGGCAAACTTCTTATTGCTGACTAAGAAAAAGTTTTATGACAATACTTTGTTTTACAGGGTGATAGATAACTTTATGATTCAAGGAGGGAATTCTGATGATTCTGAGATAAACCAAAAATTGGATAGAATTGGTAGGTATAGAATACCGAATGAAATTAATAATAATAACATCCATAAAAAAGGGGCGATTGCTATGGCAGTTTCTCCAGAGGAACAAAGTTTGGGTAAAAAATCGAGTTCAATCAATTTTTACATTATCGAAGGGCAGAAATTACCTAGTTACTATTTTAAGCAAAAAGAGGAGCAAGGAAAAAAGTTTTCAGCGCTTCAAAAGAAGATATACTCTAAGTCGAAAGGAGCACCTCACCTCGATGGAGATTACACGGTGTTTGGCGAAATGATTTCTGGGTTTCAAGTGTTATCCAAAATATCCAAGGTGAAAGTAGATAAATACAATTGGCCAATAAATAAGGTTGTGATAGACAGCGTTAGAACCTATTAGATAATTATTTATCTTTGAGAGTATGAAAAAGAAATTTATCGATGTTGAACTGTTAATCAGTAGTAAAAATCCTAAACTACTCAAGCGAATTCCAAAATTCCTGATTAATTATCTCAAAAAAATAGTGCATCAAAATGAAATCAATCAGATTCTTGATGAAAACGAAAATTTATTGGGTGTTGACTTTTGTAAAGACATAATAAAAAGGTTTAATATTAAGGTAGAATCTCATGGATTGGAAAACATCCCAAAAGATGACGGTGTGATTTTTGTTTCTAATCATCCGCTTGGGGGAATGGATGCAATGGCAATTGTAAAAGAAGTTTCTCCTATTCGAAAAGACATCATGTTTATTGTAAACGATTTGCTGATGAATTTAGAAAATTTAAAAGGTTTGTTTGTTGGGGTGGATAAACATGGAGCAAACGCAAAGGTTTCGTTACAAAAAGTAAATGATTTGTTTGAATCGGATAAAGCGGTGTTTCTTTTTCCTGCTGGTTTGGTTTCACGAAAAAAAAGAGGCCGAGTAGAAGATTTGGAATGGAAAAAGACTTTTGTAACAAGAGCCAAAAAGAGCGATAAAAAAATAGTACCTGTTTTCATTGATGGAGAGCTGTCCAATTTCTTTTATCGCCTATCAAACCTGAGGGCTGGAGTAGGAATAAAAATGAATTTAGAAATGCTATATTTGGCCGATGAATTATTCAAGCAAAAGAACAAAGTTTTGCCAATTTACTTCGGAAAACCTATTTCTATTAAGGAGTTTAAATGCGAAAAATCGGATAAGGAAATAGCGCAAGAAATAAAAAATATCACTTATAATTTGCCGAATAAATAAGAAAATCAATTACATTCAAAACATGAATTTAGACTACATTATAGATCCAGTGTCGAGAAACCTTATTAAAAAGGAATTGTCTGAAAATAAATTTGTTAGAAACACGAACAAAGGAGATAATGAAATTTACATTGTAAATCATCACGATTCGCCCAATGTAATGAGAGAAATAGGTAGATTAAGAGAGGTTTCTTTTGCTAGTGCTGGTGGAGGAACGGGGAAAGAGGTTGATATAGATGAACTAGACACTTGCGTATTCAACTACGACCAATTAATTGTTTGGAGTCCCGAAGATGAGGAGATTTTAGGAGGGTACAGGTTTATTAATTGTTCTAAATTCAATGATAATTTAAAAGAAATAGATATTTCAACCAAGCACTATTTTAATTTCTCTGAAAGATTTGTTTTGGATTTTTTACCCACTACAATTGAGCTTGGTAGATCCTGGGTGCAACCGGCCTATCAGCCTTCGGCAACCAACAGAAAAGGCTTATTTACGTTAGATAATCTTTGGGATGGATTGGGAGCATTAATTGTTTTGAATCCTGAGGTGAAATACTTTTTTGGTAAAGTAACCATGTACACAGATTACGATAAAATTGCGCGCGACACACTATTAAGCTTCATGAATCATTATTTCCCAGATACTGACAATCTGGTTTCTCCAATTTCTGCTTTGCCAATTCTTCACGAAAATGAAGAGTTTTTATCTTTACTTGCCGGCAAAACATACAAAGAAGGACATAGAATTTTGGGAGAAAAATTGAAAGAAAGAAAAGAAAGGATACCGCCACTTATTAATTCTTACATGAACCTTTCCGACACAATGAAAACATTTGGTACAGCCAGTAATCCTGATTTTGGTGGAGTAGAAGAAACAGGGATTTTGGTAACCATTTCGGATATTCATTCCTCAAAATCCGAAAGACACATTGATTCATTTATATCCAAAAAGTAAGGCAATCGATATAGCTTCGTCTCACAGCAATGATTAAAATTATTCTCGCTTTTATCCTCTTAATTGAGTTGTATATTTTCTTTATACTAAGGTCGGTATATTCCAATAACCAATTTGTGATATCTGTTTCTATCCAAATTTTTATTGCGCTCTTCACGGCATTTTCTTTATTCTACACTTCTTCTAGTTTGGGGCATGGGCTTAGTCAAACTACAAAATATATCAATATTTTGATGGGCTTGTTTGTTGCTTTTGGAGTTGCAAAAATGGTGTTTATCTCAATTATCTTTTTAGAAGATGTCACGCGATTAATTAGTTATGTTGTTTCATATTTCACTTCGTCCGATTCTGTTGATTTTTCTTCTCGAAGAAAAGCGGTAACAAACATCGGATTAGGGCTTGCTGCGGTTCCTTTTTCGGCCTTTATTTATGGGATGTTTAAGACTCGTTACGACTTCAAGGTATTTAGAAACACATTGGAAATAGATAAGTTACCAAAAGCATTTGAAGGACTCAGAATTGTCCAGATTTCAGACTTTCATGCTGGAAGTTTAGATGATATGGAAGCCATAAAACTGGGTTTAGAAAAAATACAAAATCTAGAATCAGACTTGCTATTGTTTACAGGCGATTTGGTGAATAATACCTCAGAAGAATTCGATAAATTTATTCCATATTTCAAAAGTTTAACGGCTAGAATAGGGAAGTTCTCTATTATGGGAAATCATGATTACGGATTGTATTACAATTGGGGTTCAGAGGAAGAGAAAAAGGCGAACGAGCAAAGGATTAGAAATCATCATAAATCAATTGGATTTGATTTGCTCGAGAACCAATCCCGAAGAATTGAAAAGAACGGTGAGATTCTTAACTTAATAGGTGTAGAGAATTGGGGGCGCCCACCATTTCCTCCCAAAGGTGATTTAGACCTTGCTATTACCGATATAAAACAAGATTCGGTTACCATATTAATGTCACATGATCCTCATCATTGGGAGGACAAGGTAATTCCACATTCGCAAAAAGTAGATTTAACTTTGAGTGGTCACACCCACGGGATGCAAATGGGGATTGAGTTGCCTGGTTTTAAGTGGAGTCCAGTATCTTTGAGGTATAAAAGATGGGCAGGATTGTACAAAGAGAGCAATCAATATTTATATGTGAATAGGGGTTTTGGTCACATCGGTTTTCCAGGCAGAGTGGGAATCAAACCAGAAATAACATTACTCGAATTAGTGGCAAAAAAATAGAACCGTTCCTCAATAAGCTGTTTTAAATAATTTATCAACAAAACTGCCTGTTATAAGTGCTTTTATTGTTGAAAAGTCAACTCTTTTCCCTTTTTAATCGTGTTCAATTTAGTTATATTTGTTCTTTAATGAAACCAACAATTTTAAGCTAAATTATGAGCGAAGAAGACAAAGGAAATTATTCAGCGGATAATATACAGGCTCTCGAAGGAATGGAGCACGTAAGGCTAAGGCCTTCTATGTATATTGGAGATGTAGGTATTAGAGGATTACACCACTTAGTATACGAAGTAGTAGATAACTCCATTGATGAAGCAATGGCGGGATACTGCGATACTGTAAAAGTTATAATAAACGAAGACAATTCGATTTCGGTAGAAGATAACGGAAGAGGTATTCCTACTGGAATTCATAAAAAAGAAGGAGTTTCTGCACTGGAGGTTGTAATGACAAAAATTGGAGCAGGAGGAAAGTTCGACAAAGACACTTATAAAGTTTCTGGAGGACTACACGGAGTAGGTGTTTCTTGTGTAAATGCATTGTCAAATTTCTTGAAAGCAGAAGTTTTTAGAGAAGGAAAAGTATTTGTACAAGAATACGAAAAAGGAAAACCTGTATACCCAGTAAAAGAAGTTGGGACATCTGACAAAAGAGGAACGATTGTTACTTTTACACCAGATGACACAATATTTGCAGAGAGAGTTTACAGTTATGAAACTTTATCCAAAAGATTAAGAGAACTTTCGTTCCTTAATAAAGGACTTACTCTTTCTATTGAAGACAAAAGAGTAATAGATGAAAAAGGAGAGACTTTGAAAGAAACTTTCCTTTCAAAAGAAGGACTAAAGGAATTTGTTCAGTTTTTAGATAGTACACGTGAGCCAATCATCGAAGAGGTGATTCACATAGAAGGAGAAAAAAACGGAGTTCCTGTGGAAGTAGCAATGGTTTACAACACTTCTTATTCAGAAAATATTTTCTCTTATGTGAATAATATCAATACACACGAAGGAGGAACTCACCTTTCAGGATTTAGAAGAGGACTGACTGGTACTTTGAAAAAATATGCAGAAGATTCTGGATTGCTTGATAAGTTAAAATTTGAAATTAGTGGAGATGATTTTCGTGAAGGATTAACGGCAATTGTATCCGTAAAAGTAGGAGAACCACAGTTTGAAGGGCAAACAAAAACAAAACTAGGAAACAGAGAGGTGAATGCGCCAGTGAGTCAGGCTGTATCTCAAATGTTGACAGATTATTTGGAAGAACACCCAAATGATGCCAAAACAATAATACAAAAGGTAATCTTGGCAGCCACGGCTCGTCATGCAGCTCGTAAGGCAAGAGAAATGGTTCAAAGAAAGACAGTAATGTCTGGAGGTGGATTACCAGGAAAATTGTCAGATTGTTCTGGAAAAGACCCAGCAGAGTGCGAAATATACTTGGTAGAGGGAGATTCTGCAGGAGGAACAGCAAAACAAGGAAGAGATAGATTTTTTCAAGCAATAATGCCATTAAGAGGTAAGATTTTGAATGTTGAAAAAGCAATGCAGCATAAGATTTTTGAAAACGAAGAAATCAAAAACATATACACTGCATTAGGAGTAAGAGTTGGAACAGAAGAAGACAGTAAAGCTCTGAATTTGGAAAAACTGAGGTACCACAAAATTATTATTATGTGTGATGCCGATGTCGATGGATCTCACATCGAAACTTTGATTCTTACTTTCTTTTTCCGTCACATGAGAGAACTGATTGAGAAAGGATACATTTATATTGCGACTCCACCTTTGTACCTTGTGAAAAAAGGAAAGAAGCAAGCATATGCATGGAATGATGAGCAAAGAGATGCTTTGATTGACGAAATGAAAGGTGCTGGTTCAGAATCGTCTGTTGGTATTCAGCGTTATAAAGGTCTTGGAGAGATGAACGCAGAACAATTGTGGGATACAACAATGAATCCAGAATTTAGAACACTGCGCCAGATTACTATCGAAAGTTTAATAGAAAGTGACCGTACATTCTCTATGTTGATGGGGGATGAAGTACCACCAAGAAGAGAATTTATCGAGCAAAATGCTAAATATGCAAACATTGACACATAATTAGTCGTTTTTTATTGCAGATTAAAAACTAAGTTCTATATTTGCAATCTCAATACGGAAACGTATTGAAGAGTTCTAAAAATAACTACAAATTCTTAAACCTTTATCGGGAAGTTTTATACTTAGTTTAAGAAGTTACATACTAAATTCGGGGTGTAGCGTAGCCCGGTTATCGCGCCACGTTTGGGACGTGGAGGTCGCAGGTTCGAATCCTGCCACCCCGACAAAACAGAAAGCCTTACAATCATCGATTGTGAGGCTTTTTTAATTTAAGCTTTATTTTTAATGATAGAGTTTTTATTGAGTAAGATAATTCTGTTTCTTCTCATATAAATTTATTTACAAACATTAGTGTTTAGGAGGTCTTCCCGAGTCATTCGGGACTACCCCGACAAATACATAAGGCCTTTTCATTAATTTGTAAAGTCTTTTTTTTGTGTCAGAAAGTTTATGTAGATTTTTTAATTTTAACTTGAAAAGGATTAAATTATAGATGCTTGAGAACTAGAATATTCAAAAAATGTATTCCTAATTACTAAAATAAATTAAAATGTAAAAACAAAAAAATGGTTTTGAACTATTTCCGACCTAAAGTATTTACAAATGAACCATCTTTAAATGTAAATTGAACATGAATCAAGCTATCAGATTCTGAAATTGAATAGTCAATGATTTCAGACTTATCCAAATTATGAAAATAATCGTAACCAAATCCTTCGGCATACTCCAATTGAATTTGGCTTTCGATCACTCCATTTTTTTTGTACACTTTCGGTAGAAATGTATTGGTACCCATAAGGTCCCAGTTCTTTTCTATTCTGAATTCATGGTCCTGATACAGCATGAAATTTTCAAAATTAGATAGGTTTACAACACTGATAATTGTGGTTGCAAAAACTGTTGTAACGAGCAAGAATTGAACAAAAAACAAGTAAGTTTTATTTTTGTAAAAAGTCATTAAGTAATGAACAATAAAGAGTAACGAAAGTCCAATAATAAGGAAGTTTCTTGTTTTATAACCAGTCAAGTATTGATTATTCAAATTCAAAATATACTCAAAAACTAAAACAAGGAATAAAACTATTGAGGAAATATTCACAACATAATATAGCCAATTAGATCGAGTCTTTTTTAGTCTTATTAGTCTTTTTATTCCTATCGGAAGAAATGAAATAATGAGTACAATGACTCCCAAAAGAGTTAAAATTTCCATATCTTATAAAATTAGTTTAATTCCTTAACAAATCAAAAATAATCGGATATGGATAAGTCTGTGAGATTTTGCTTAAGGAATAAAAAGGAAAAACCACATATTTTTATTGAAATAATCCTTATTTTTGTACTTCAAAACACTAAAAAATACATTACAAAATAGTATGGCTGAAATAGAAGTATTGTTACCTAAAATGGGAGAAAGTGTAGCGGAAGCTACCGTAATCACTTGGCTAAAAGAGGTTGGAGAAACCATCGAAGCAGAAGAGTCATTGATTGAAATAGCAACGGACAAAGTAGATTCAGAAGTGCCTGCTCCAGTGGATGGAGTTTTGGTAAAAAAAATATTCAATGAGGGTGATGTTGCACAAGTGGGTGATGTAATTGCAATTATATCGACAGATGGAGGCGCTGAATCATCTGTTTCTGCTCAAGTATCTGCAGCGGTAAGCGAACCAGCTCCAGAGGTTGTTGAACAAGTTGCAGCACCATTGGCAAAATCAGCCGTAGAGCAAGTTGAATTATCAAAAACTGGCGATTCAGGAAGATTCTATTCTCCTTTGGTTCGAAACATAGCTAAGGAAGAAGGAATTTCAATGTCAGAGCTTGAAACAATCACAGGAAGTGGAAAAGAGGGAAGAGTGAGCAAATCGGATATTTTATCTTACATAGAAAATAGAGGAACTATTGCAGCTGCTCCTAAAACTGTTGAAACGCCAAAAGATAAGGTGATTGCGACTACAACTCAAATCAATAAGCCGGTTCACAAACCAGCTATTCCGGTAGGGCCAAATGATACCGTTGTAGAAATGGACAGAATGAGGAAATTGATTGCAGATCATATGGTGATGTCAAAATCAACTTCTCCTCACGTAACTTCATACGTAGAAGCTGACGTTACAAATATTGTAAATTGGAGAAATAAAGTAAAAAATCAATTTCAAAAAGATAACGGAGAGAAAATTACATTTACTCCAATATTTATTGAAGCAATTGCCAAGGCGATTAAAGATTTTCCTGGAATTAATATTTCAATTGATGGTACAAACATCATCCAAAGAGGAAATATAAATATAGGTATGGCAGCGGCTTTGCCTTCAGGAAACTTAATTGTTCCTGTTATTAAAAATGCGGATAGATTAAATCTTTTGGGATTGACTAAAGCAGTGAATGATCTTGCGAACAGAGCAAGACAAAATAAATTAACGCCAGATGAGATTCAAGGTGGAACTTATACAATGACGAATGTAGGTACCTTTGGAAATGTATTTGGAACACCAATTATTAACCAACCTCAGGTAGCAATTATGGCTGTTGGGGCAATCCGTAAGATGGTTTCGGTTATCGAAACACCTGAAGGAGATACAATGGGAATAAGACACAAGATGTTCCTTTCGCATGCTTACGACCACAGAGTTGTAGATGGAGCACTTGGAGGAATGTTTGTCCGAAAAGTAGCGGATTACTTGGAGCAATTTGATCCGAATAGAGAACTTTAGAAGAAGTACGAAGTTATGTTAGTTCTATAACTCTAAAAATGTATAATAAATCTGAAGCTTGAGTTTGAGCGAATTGAGACAAACAGTTCAGCGAGGGCTGATTCAGAAATAGATTATCCAAAAAAGCTCTTCAATCCAGATAATAATCAGGAGAAGAGCTTTTTTTAAAAAAAAGAAGAATAATGAATATTAGCTTAAAAAGACCCATTGCGTTTTTTGACTTAGAATCTACAGGGGTAGACGTGTCTAAAGACCGAATTGTAGAAATATCCATTCAAAAATTGATGCCGAATGGTGATAAAGAAACTTTTACGAGAAGAGTAAACCCTGAAATGCCAATCCCAATCGAAGCATCAGAAGTCCATGGAATATATGATTTTGATGTGCTTAACGAAAAAACCTGGAAAGAAGTAGCTCCTGAAGCAATAGCTTTTATTGGCGATGCAGATTTGGCTGGTTACAACTCAAATCGTTTTGATATTCCAATGTTGATGGAAGAACTTTTAAGAGTGGAGGTTGATTTTGATATGACTGATAGAAAGAGGATTGATGTTCAGAATATTTTTTATAAGCAAGAAAAAAGAACGCTGGAGGCTGCTCTTCAATTTTATTGCGGTAAAAAATTAGAAAATGCTCACAGTGCTGAGGCAGATACAACTGCTACAATGGACGTATTACTAGCTCAGGTTGATAGATACGATGATATTGAGGGAAATGTAGATTTCTTGGCAGAATACTCTGAAATGGGAAATAAAATGGCTGATTACGCAGGTCGTTTTGTTTTTAATGCAGATGGAGAGCCTTGTTTTAATTTTGGTAAGCACAAAGGAAAAACAATTGAGGACGTTTTGAGAAGAGAGCCAAGTTACTATTCTTGGATGATGCAAGGAGATTTTCCTAGGTACACCAAGAAGGTATTGCAGGAGGTAAAGGAAAATATGTAAGCAGAGAACCGATTTCCGTGAAACGGAACTCGTGTGAATCGCTTATCCCGAGTAATCCTGATTGTATAGATTTTTGAAAATGTCAAATTGAAATTATTTGTCATATAGTTTACTTTAAATACCAAAATGATAGCTACTTAATTTAAAGTTCGCAGAAGCTCTGGCTAGTTAATAATTCCATATACTAATTACTAAAAACAATGAAAATAATCTGCATAGGTAGAAACTATAGCGAACACGCTAAAGAATTAGGGAACGAAGCTCCAAAAGAACCTTTGTTTTTCTTAAAACCAGATTCGGCTATTTTGCCTAAAAGAGTCCCTTTTTATATTCCAGAATTCACAAAAGATTTGCATTTTGAAGTGGAATTGTTGGTGAAAATCAACAAGGTAGGAAAACACATAGAAGAGCGTTTTGCAAACACATATTACGATAAAATTGGATTAGGTATAGATTTTACAGCCAGAGATTTACAGGGAGAATGTAAAAGTAAAGGTTTGCCTTGGGAGAAAGCTAAGGCTTTTGACGGTTCGGCTGTATTTGGCAAAGAATTTATCGATAAGTCTGAGTTTGAATCAGTTCAGGGAATTGAATTCAGTTTAATTAAGAATGGAGTGCAGGTTCAGATCGGGAATTCCAGAGATATGATTTTTACAATTGACCAAATTATCAGTTATGTCTCTCAGTTTTTCACCTTAAAAATAGGAGATGTAATTTACACAGGAACTCCAGCAGGAGTAGGACCAGTAAAGATTGGAGATAAATTGGAAGGGTTTATTGGAGAAAAACAATTGATTTCGCTCGACATAAAATAGTAGATTTATTTGTTTTACCTGTGTCAGAATAATTCAAGCATTGGATACTTGACTTTGTAGAAATTATATTTTCTGCGTCAGAAATATTTCTTAAGTGGCTATTCCGGCAACAAGAGAGTAATAAGGAGTAAAAATCACAGTCCAATCAGTTCAAATCTTCGCCCTAATTGGCTCTAAAACAAGAAAGTTTCATGAATTGGATAAAAAATCAAAATTATATTCAAATTTTAATATTTGATTATCAATATTTTAAGAAAAATTTTTACTTTTTTTAAGAAAAAAACACTTTTCAATGTAACAAACCACAAGGGTTTACGTAAAAGGTGTTGACTGATGTAACAAAATATGTTATTTTTGCACTTAATATTCACTTAAAACCATTGAATGAGACAACTAAAAATTACCAAATCGATAACGAACAGGGAAAGTCAATCTCTTGATAAATACCTACAAGAAATTAGTAAAGAAACCCTAATTACAGCAGAAGAGGAGGTTTTATTGGCTCAAAGAATCAAGGAAGGTGATCAAATAGCATTGGAGAAATTAATTAAATCTAACTTAAGATTTGTAATTTCTGTTGCTAAACAATATCAAAACCAAGGACTTACTTTGCCAGATTTGATTAATGAAGGAAATCTTGGTTTGATTAAAGCTGCACAAAGATTTGATGAAACAAGAGGATTTAAATTTATTTCTTACGCAGTTTGGTGGATTAGACAATCGATCTTACAAGCTTTAGCAGAACAAAGTAGAATTGTGAGATTGCCATTGAACCAAGTAGGGTCTTTGAATAAATTGAACAAAACATTCTCTAGGCTTGAGCAACAATACGAAAGAGCTCCAAGTGAACACGAATTAGCAGAAGAGTTAGAAGTAACAAACACTAAAGTTACAGATACTTTGAGAGTGGGAGGTAGACACGTATCTGTGGATGCGCCTTTTCAAGAAGGAGAAGACAACTCACTGTTGGATGTATTGATTAACTCTGATTCGCCTACAGCAGATACGGATTTGATGATTGAATCTTTGCAAAGAGAGATCAAGAGATCTTTATCTACTTTGTCAGAAAGAGAAAGAGAAGTGATTATCTTGTTCTTTGGAATAGGAATGAAACATGGACTTACTTTAGAGGAAATTGGAACTAAGTTTGACTTAACTAGAGAAAGAGTAAGACAAATTAAAGAAAAAGCGATAAGAAGATTAAGACAGACATCAAGAAGTAAATTATTGAAAACTTACTTAGGATAGAATTGAATAATTTTAATTAAAGAAATAGAAAACATAGTCCCTAGGCTATGTTTTTCTTTTTTGTGGAAGTTTTGAAAATTGGAGCGAGTTATTTCTGTAATTTTTGATAAATTTGTGAAGAAATTTAAAACTCTTAACAATGAGCCAAACCGCTTCTAAAGCATTTTACGAGTCAGAACTGAACGACTGGGTAAACAAAGAAAAATCAGCAATAAGTCTAATAACTTCTATTGGAAATTTGCTGTACGACAAATCAATTGAATTAGTACTGTTTAGAAATCCTTTGGTAGACCAAAGTGTGTCTGAAATCCTAAGTCTTCATAAGTCAACAACTGAAGTAACAGGAAATAAAATAACAGTTGAAGATTCTGCAGCTTTGGCTGAAGAAATTATGAACATTGATATTGCTCCATCAAAAATAGATATAGGAAAACTTGCTGCC
>Ga0209653_1000654_pt1 | contig 30137 bp, 20 predicted proteins | sample SaaInl6LU_22_DNA_FD_184644 | JGI IMG/M metagenome (GOLD analysis project Ga0209653, IMG submission 184644) | Marine microbial communities from expanding oxygen minimum zones in the Saanich Inlet - ESP_116LU_22_DNA (SPAdes) (version 2) | ecosystem: Environmental > Aquatic > Marine > Intertidal...
CCTGAAATTGCTCCAGAGGCACCTACGGCAGTGTAATTGTATTCTTTATTATTATAAAAATAGGTTAGCAAATTACCTGTGAGTAATGAAAACAGATAAAGTCCAAGAAATCCTACAGTGCCAAAAATGTTAAGAATAGTTGGAGCAAAGAAATAAAAAGTAAGCCCATTTACCATTAAATGCCACCATCCGACATGTAAAAACCCAGAGGTAAATAATCGATACCACTGCCCTGATTTTAATCCACTGACTGAAAAACAATAAGCGTTGAAAAATGAAGAATCTCTAAAGCCTTTATAGGACATTAAGAATGTGAGAACTAATAATAAAGTAACGAGGTCAAAGCTCAAATTGAACATCTAGTTTGGGTAGTAAATATACGTATCTTTAACCCCTATGTTTGTAAAACGACTAACCTTTATTATAACGTATCCATTGTTAAGGCTAGTTGCTTTTTTACCCTTTCCCATACTTTACGGTATTTCATCAATTATGGCTATTATACTTTTTGATGTTCTCAGATACCGCAGAGCAGTTATTGACGAAAACCTTGAAACTGCATTTCCCGAATTAGACAAAGACGAAAAGCGAAAAATTAGAAGAAAATTCTATTTCCACTTCACTGATTTATTCATTGAGAGCTTAAAGAATGGTTTAATGTCTAATTCAACCTTCAAAAAACGTTTTCAGGTGAAAAATATCGAATTAGTCGAACAATTCGCAAGGGAAAACAGAAGCATTGTAATACTAGCTGCACATCAAGGAAATTGGGAATGGACTGGAGCGATAGCGCTATACACCAAGGTTCCCGTTTATGGAATCTACCAGAAAATCAACAATCCATATTTTGATCGATTTATTCACAAAACTAGAGGTAAGTCTGGTATGCATTTGGTACCCACTTTTAAACTAAGAGATGTGCTCGAAGAAAATCAAAAAAACCAGCATATCGGAATGTATGGATTGGTAAGTGACCAATCACCAATGATTAAAAAGACAAAACACTGGCATACTTTCTTTGGAAGAGAAGTCCCCATTCACACAGGTGCGGAGGAATTGGCACGAACTTACGACATGGGAATCATTTACTTGTCTATTCAAAAAATAAGACGAGGCTACTACGTAGCAAGTTTTGAGACTTTTCAGCCACAAGTTGAAGGGTCTTCGAATTATTCAATCATGGAGGCTTACATGCAAAAGGTTGAACTTGAAATCATGGAGCAACCGCACACTTACCTATGGACACATAGACGATTCAAACACGCTAAGAAGTCGCTTTAATTTCTTCGATAAACTGGTGAGCCAAATCCTGTGCAAGAGTTTCAGTTTTTGCTTCGGTGTAAATCCTTATAATCGGTTCTGTATTTGATTTTCTCATATGAACCCAAGACTCTTCAAAATCAATTTTCAAACCATCGATAGTGGTACATTGCTCATCCGCGTACTTCTCTCCTAGCTTCTTCAAAATCTGATCAGGATTGATCGATACGGATAATTCTATCTTCTCCTTTGCCATAAAATAGACGGGATAAGAAGCTCGTAGTGCTGAAACAGTCTGTTGTCTTTCAGTGAGCAACATTAGAAAAAGTGCGATTCCTACAAGAGCATCTCTTCCGTAGTGATTTTCAGGATATATAATTCCACCGTTTCCTTCCCCACCAATAATTGCATTGGTTGATTTCATCTTTTGAACCACATTGACTTCACCTACCGCAGCTGCTTCATACTGCTGATGGTACCTTAGAGTCATTTCTTTCAAAGCACGTGTTGAAGATAAATTCGAAACCGTATTGCCCGGTGTTTTAGAAAGTACATAATCTGCACAGGCCACAAGGGTGTATTCTTCCCCAAACATTTTTCCATTTTCATCAACAAGAGCTAAACGATCTACATCAGGATCCACCGTGATTCCGAAATGAGCCTTTTCTTCTTGCACCGAACGCATCAAATCACCCAAATGTTTTTCTAGAGGTTCTGGATTGTGTGGAAAATTACCTGTTGGTTCACAGTACATGGCTTTATAACCTACTCCCAATCGATCTAAAAGTTTTGGTATTGCAATACCTCCTGTAGAATTTACAGCGTCGATCACCACATGAAAACCTTGGGATTTAATTCGTTCTGCATCTATCAGAGGTAAACCTAGTATTTTCTCAATATGTCTATCGATGTAATCATTGACAACGGTGATATTACCTAACTCATCGATACTAGCAAAACTCACATCTGTTGATTCTGATAATTTTAACAGTTGTTCTCCAACCACAGCATTTAAAAATTCACCGTTTTTATCCAGAAGCTTTAAAGCATTCCATTCTCCCGGATTATGGGAAGCAGTAATAATTACACCCCCATCAGCACCTTCGTTTACAGTAGCAAATTCAACCGTCGGAGTTGTAGATAATCCTAAATCAATTACGTCAACACCTGAACCGAGCAGGGTATTTTGAAAAATGCTTTGAACCATTGGCCCCGACAACCGAGCATCTCGACCAATAACGACCTTAGCACGTTTGTTAACCTTGTTGGCCTTTACCAGACTAGCATAAGCCGTTGCAAATTTTACAATATCTACAGGAGTAAGATTCTCTCCAGGATTTCCTCCAATAGTTCCACGAATTCCTGATATCGATTTAATTAAGGTCATGTCTTAAGGTTTGTTGTTTGCAAAGATATCAAAGACATTTATCTTAACTTCCCAATTCATAAATGACTTCAAGGTGAAAAACTATTTCTATTTTCTTCTAGCGATAAGTGTAATTTCTTGTGCCAATCATTCAGCATCTTCTGAGCAGGTTCAAAAATTAGAAATCTATGATCACGCTGCGGTGGTTAGTGCTAGAAAAGAGGCATCTGATATAGGGACTGCTATCTTAAAAAAGGGCGGGAACGCTTTTGATGCCATGGTGGCAACCGAGTTAGCTTTGGCGGTGTCTTACCCATTCGCTGGAAATATCTCTGGAGGAGGTTTTATGGTGTACCGAATGAACGATGGTGAAATCGGAAGTATCGACTACAGAGAAATAGCCCCTTCTGCAACTCATAAGGATTATTATTTAGACGAAAAGGGCAATGTAATTCCCGGTAAAAGCACCCTAGGTGCGACCGCTGTAGGTATTCCGGGTACCCTTTCAGGTCTTTTCGAAGTTCATAAGAAATTTGGAACACTGCCAATGGAGGAGTTGATTCAGCCAGCCATTAATTTAGCTAGAAATGGAATCATTGTTACAGAAAGACAAGCTCAATCTTTCGCCTATTACGACAGCATTTTTACCGTGGTTAATCAAAAACCCCTAGCACTCTTTCATCAAAAAAAGGCAGGTGACACTATTGTATTTAATGCACTTGCAAACACCTTAGAAACGATTCAAAATGAAGGAGAACAAGCTTTTTACGGAGGAAGTCTTGCTGAGAAAATGGTTTCATTTTTACAAAGTAACGGAGGGGCTCACACCCTAGAAGATTTTAAAAGCTATAAGGCAAAATGGAGAGACCCAATCACTTTTGACTTTTTAGGTAATCGTATCATCTCAATGGGTCCACCAAGCAGTGGAGGTGTAACCCTTAAACAAATTTTTGGAATGCTTCAATCACTCGATTTAATGAGTGAGTCCCCAGATACAGCTGCTTACATCCATAAATTGTCTGCCACCTTTAGACGAGCTTACGCAGACCGTAATGAATACTTGGGTGACCCTGATTTTGTTTCCATACCCATCGATGAATTAACGAATTCTGGATATTTAGCATCAAGAATTTCAAATTTTGAAAAGGATACTATCGTTGCCATTACCGACATCAATCCCGGAAAGTTTATCGAATCGAATGAGACTACACACTATTCTATCGTCGACTCCTACGGTAACGCAGTTTCTGTAACAACAACATTGAACGGAGGTTACGGATCAAAGTTATTTGACTCAGAACTCGGGTTTTTCTATAATAATGAGATGGATGACTTTAGTTCAAAGCCTGGAATTCCTAATATGTTTGGTTTAGTAGGTTCTGAAGCAAACGCTATAGCTCCCGGTAAAAGAATGCTGAGCAGTATGACTCCAACTATTGTAGAAAAAGATGAGGAATTACATTTAGTGGTGGGAACACCGGGTGGATCGACCATTATCACTGCAGTAGCTCAAGTTATTCTTAGATCGGCTTATTTCGGTACACCGATGCAAGAAGCAGTGGATGCAGCTAGATTTCATCACCAAGGAGTTCCAAATCGCTTGATTCTTGAACCTAACCGATTTAATACGGTAGTTATTGATTCGTTAAAACAGATGGGATACACTATTTCTGAAAGAACCAACCGAATTATAGGAAAGGTTAATGCTATTCGCATTACAGAAGACAGAAAACTTGAGACAGGAGCTGATTCTCGAGGAGACGATATCGCCTCTGGTTACTAGTTATTAGTATCTAGACGACGTTTCAGGAGTTCCATCGATTGTTTTAACTCGGTCATTAATTGCTGATTGTTGTCAGTGTCTAAATGAAAGGTTAAACGACTACTTACCTCCCAAATCTCCTTGATTCGAAAGGGTTTCACTTTATACGCAGGATAAGCAGAGTTAAGCGATTCTAGTATCACATCATTCGATCGCTCAGGTAACACCACCTTTTTTACCAAAACACTATCGTCTAAAACAGCTACATACATTTTCGAAGGCCGAACTTCATCGATACTCGAAAGTGCCTTTGCTATCACCCAATCTCCTGGTTGAAGGGCAGGTAACATCGAGTCTCCATCTACTTGAAAACCTCTGTAGGTTGCATTTCGAAACTCTTTAAGAGGAAGATCAAACGCAGGTAAGGTTTGATACCATGAAGTGTCCGCAATGTTTTGCGGGTATCCTGCTGCAGCTTTTTGGCTAACCAGCAATACATTCTCGTTTTCCTGTGAATTTAAAGTTACCACTGCTGGTAATACATTTGCCTTATCTCGAATATTTGCAATGTACATGTCACCGCTAGATCCAAATAACCACAGCGGATTCACATGATATTCTTGATATAACTTGGCAACCACGAAACCAGGGATTTTCGTTTTCCCACGCTCTATATCTGCCGTCGATCCTTTTAATCCTAAAAATTCACCAAATGCTGTTTGCGTAAAACCTAACCCTTTACGCAGGTGAGCAAAACGAGTATAATTTTCTTTCATATTTCAATTATAGGGAATATTTCCGAATAATACTAGGAATTAATCCAAGTTATATTATTCTAATTTTACGGCTGTTATGAAAGATGAAAAAGAGCTGCTTTCGATTAGAAATGCACGAACGCACAATCTCAAAAATTTAGATTTAGATATTCCCCGAGATCAGTTAGTCGTTTTAACTGGTCTCTCGGGAAGTGGTAAATCCTCGTTAGCCTTTGATACGATTTACGCAGAAGGACAAAGGCGTTATCTCGAAACTTTTTCGGCATATGCCAGACAATTCTTAGGCGGGCTTGAACGACCTGACGTAGATAAAATTGACGGACTTTCACCTGTTATCGCTATTGAGCAAAAAACGACCTCAAGATCTCCTAGATCTACGGTGGGAACCATTACCGAAATTTATGATTTCTTAAGATTGCTGTATGCAAGGGTTGCAACTGGACATTCTCCAGTTACAGGCCTGCCAATGGTTCGTTATACGCTAGATCAAATTGTAGCCTTAATCGTAGAGCGTTTCGAGAATCAATCTGTTTCTATTTTGGCTCCGCTCGTTCGTTCGCGTAAAGGGCATTACAGAGAACTCTTTGAAAGTCTCTTGAAACAAGGTTTTTTAAGAGCGAGAATTGATGGAGTTATCATCGAACTTACTCCAGGAATGAAGCTCGATCGATACAAAACACATGATATCGAACTAGTTGTTGATCGGTTTCCGCTACAATCAGGTCAGCTTGATTTAGCAAGAATCAAACAATCAGTTTCTCTCGGTCTCAAAAAAGGAAATGACGTTGTTTTGGTACATATTAAAGAGACCAATGAGGTTCACTACTTCAGTGCAAGTCTGATGTGTCCCGAGTCAGGAATTTCGTTAGACGCACCTGAACCCAATAGTTTTTCTTTCAATTCACCTAAAGGCATGTGTCCTAGCTGTAAAGGCTTGGGAGTGGTTTCACGCCTTTCAATGCGTGAGGTTTTCCCTGATCCAAAATTAACGATCCGAAAGGGAGGTATTGCTCCTCTTGGCAGTTACAAAAAGAACTGGATTTTCGGTCAAATCGAACAAATTGGACTTTTATACGATTTCAACCTCGACACAAAGATTGAAGATCTGAGTAATAAAGCTGTTGATGCTTTAATAAATGGAGTAAAAGAAACGATAAACATTCCTTCAAAATCACTTGGTGTGACACGCAGCTATCAAGTTGATTACGAGGGGATTGGTTCGTTTATACAAAGCCAATACGATTCTGCAAATTCCACATCTATTCGAAGATGGGCTTCTCAATATCTAGAGGAACAAAGGTGTGAAGAATGTGATGGTTCAAGATTAAACAAGGAAGCTGGCTATTTTAAAATTGCAAGCAGAACACTGGCTGAATTAGCCTCACTCGACTTGACTGAGCTATTTGACTTTTTTGAAACGATAGAAAAACACTTAGGACAACGAGAACAGGTTATTGCCGAAGACCTTTTAAAAGAAATTCGAAGTCGTATTCGTTTTATGTTAAATGTAGGTCTTGATTATCTAGCTTTAAATAGAAGTTCAAAATCTCTTTCAGGGGGTGAAGCCCAACGCATAAGGTTAGCCACACAGATTGGTTCGCAACTCGTAGGTGTACTGTATATTCTGGATGAACCGAGTATTGGTCTTCACCAGCGAGACAATAGGAAACTTATTCAGGCACTCACTGAATTAAGAGATTTAGGAAATTCTGTGTTAGTAGTAGAACACGATAAGGATATGATGCTCGAGTCAGATCAAATCATAGATATTGGTCCTGCAGCTGGAAAACAAGGCGGTGAGATCATCTTTCAAGGTAGTCCCTATGAATTACAAAATGCAAAAACACTAACAGCTTCCTATATCTCAGGAGAACGCGAAATAGTTATACCCGAAAAAAGAAGAGTTCCGAAAGATTTTATCCAACTTAAAGGATGTACGGGGCACAATCTTAAGAACATATCGATTGATATTCCATTAGGAGTGTTAACCGTGGTTTCTGGGGTGTCTGGAAGCGGCAAATCCTCTCTAATCAACCAAACCCTCTACCCCATTATGAATGCATTTTACTTTAACGGGGTAAAAGAGCCGCTACCATATAAAAAAATAACAGGACTCGAATTATGCGATAAGGTCATTGACGTAAATCAATCTCCGATAGGTAGAACCCCACGTTCTAATCCAGCTACTTACACAGGAGTTTTTAATGAAATTCGAAGCCTATTTGCCAAAACAACCGAAGCCGTCATTAGGGGATATAAACCTGGACGCTTTAGTTTTAATGTAAAAGGTGGCCGCTGCGAAACTTGTCAAGGGGCCGGACTCAAGGTTATTGAAATGAATTTCTTACCAGATGTTCATGTGCCTTGTGAAACTTGTTATGGTAAACGATTTAATCGAGAAACTCTCGAAGTCAGATATCGCGGAAAAAGCGTCGCTGACGTTCTAGAAATGACTATTGAAGAGGCCACAGATTTTTTTGAGAACATTCCCAAGATTCATCGCATTCTCAAGACCTTAAACGATGTAGGATTAGGATATATCGCTTTGGGACAAGCTTCAACTACCTTATCTGGAGGTGAAGCACAGCGGGTAAAATTAGCCACGGAACTTGCGAAACGAGATACGGGAAAAACTTTTTATATCCTTGACGAACCTACTACGGGGCTGCACTTTGAAGATGTTCGAATTCTTATGGAAGTGCTCCAACGACTAGTCCACAAAGGAAATTCGGTTTTGATTATCGAACATAACCTCGATGTCATTAAAATTGCAGACTATATTATTGATATTGGGCCTGAGGGAGGTAAAGGTGGAGGACAAATTGTTGCAACTGGAACACCCGAAGAGGTAGCAAGGAGTAAAAAAAGCTTGACTGCACCATTCTTAAAGCAAGAATTAAAGTAAATTCAAACTCAATCTATTATTCAATGTCTAGACAAGAAGAAAAAATTTGGAATCAAATTAAGACAAATGATTCTTGGGCTATTTTTAAAATCATGGGTGAGTTTGTCGAAGGGTACGAGCGGATGGCTAAAATAGGACCTTGCGTAAGCATCTTCGGCTCTGCACGAACTTCTGAAAATAATGCTTATTACCAGCTAGGAAAAAACATTGCCGAACGACTATCCAATGAAGGTTTCGGAATCATAACGGGTGGTGGACCGGGAATTATGGAGGCAGCTAATAAAGGAGCGAAAGAAAGCAAAGGAATTTCAGTCGGCCTCAATATCAAACTTCCTTTCGAACAACATCCAAATAGATTCATCGACGAAGACAAGAATATAGATTTTGACTACTTCTTTGTACGCAAAGTCATGTTTGTGAAATACGCCCAAAGTTTCGTTGTAATGCCAGGAGGGTTTGGCACATTAGATGAACTCTTTGAAGCAGTTACTCTGATTCAGACTAACAAAATTAAACGCTTCCCAATTGTTCTTGTTGGAAAAGATTTTTGGGGAGGTTTGATTGACTGGATCAAAGATCAGCTTCTTGGTCAGAAAAATATCAGTCCAGAAGATTTAGACCTTATACACCTTGTGGACACACCTGATGAGGTAGTCGAAATAATTACCAGTTTCTACAAAGGAAAAGATCTTCGACCTAATTTTTAAAATGTCCCATTTCAGGTATTTATTTCTTCTTTTATTCAGTGGGATTTACGCTCAAGAATTACCTCCATTGCGTTTCAATGCAGATCTCGATATTCAAGAAGATCAAACCATTAAGGTATCTAGCCAATTAGAATTAACCCCTGAGTACTTTGTTTATGGAGATTCACTGTATTTGTATGACTGGAATCATTCCTATTCCTCTAAAGTAACCCCACTAGCCAAATCGTTTAGACAGGTTTTTGATCGCCGGCTTCATCTTGCAGCCGAAAAAGATCGGGGTCGAACTATTGATTTATCAATCAAAATCAATGATTCAGAAGTTCCTTATTCACGAATCGAATTTGACATTTTAGCTATTAAAATTCCTTCTGAAAATAAGACCAATCCCTTAACTCTAAACATTGATTACACGCTATATCTTCCGGATATCAGGTTTACAGGTTACGGAAAAGACAAAGAGTCATTTATTCTTAAAAATCAATTCATTATTCCGGTGCCCAAGGAAGATGAACGACTAAGAGCACATCACTTTAGACAGCGTGGTAATCAACGATCCGGAATCGTGTCTTACAATATTCAATTTAACAACACAAAGAAACTTTTTATTGAAAGTGACCTACCTGCCATTGGTACCCATCAAATTAGAGGCGTTCTTGCCTCTCCTCCTGCAATTGTTATTAATAGCACTAAAAATACAACTCGTTTAACCAAACAACTACCCGAAATTGTCATAACCAATGATTGGTTAGCTGATTTTGACAACATCGAAGCGACCTTAGATCGAGTCTTACCTTTTCTTGAGAATTATTTAGCGGGAATAAGTTTTAGACCACTTCTTATTCTAGAACAAGATTACAAAGAAAGACCCCTGGTGGGTATTGACGATATTCCATCATTTTTGTCACCTTATCCGTCAAATTTTATTGAAGAGTTAAAGTTATTGAAGACCATTGCTCGTAAGTATTTACAACTCAATTTTGATTCTAATCCTGAACTAGAACAATTTTATATTGACGGATTCTCCCAGTATTTACTACAAGAATATGTTTCTTATCAATACCCAAACCTCTCGTTTAGCGGAAAATTTGCTAGTTGGTGGCCTATCAAAAAATACTATCTCGGACAGATCGATTTTAAACATCATTTTCAATGGCTTGATCGATACATAGAAAATAAAAACTCAGACCAACCTTTATTATCGAGATCTGATCAATTACTTAATTACAATTGGCAAATTGCGCATCCGATACGTTCTGCTCAATTGTTTGATTTAAGTATTAGTGATGAAAATAAATTAGCGATTCGATCTAGCCTCAAATCCTACCAGCTTAGTCAATACCTAAAACCGGGTGCCTCTGCATTTGACTTAAAATGGTACCTGCCTTCTAAAATCAATGCGCCAATTGTTGACCGAAGATTTTTAAGTGACAGAAATCACGTCGATTTCAAGTTACATCTTGAACAACAACGATCAGGGATTGATTTTTTAAGAGTTTCACAAAATGGAGCTTATGCCGTACCGGTTAAAGTGGCTCAAATGATAGAAGATTCAATACTGAATGAAAAATGGGTTTACAATTCAAAGAGGCAGCCCTACTTGAATTTTGAAAACCAACCCGGGGTTCGATATGTAGTAAATCCTAATCTTGAATCACCCGAGTTTAAAACAAGTAATAATGTGTTAAATCCAAGATCTAAACTTTTTGCTAAGCCTATTAAAATACTACCATTCACAGATCTTCCCAGTGCTGCTCATAACAATCTTTTTATCACCCCCCAGGCCAACTTCAATCTTTACGATGGAATTGCTGCCGGCTTAAGTTTTTCGAATCAAAGTTTACTGAATAAACCCATTGAATTTCAGATTACGCCACTTTATTCCTCCAAAGAGAATACGGTTATTGGGAATTTTTCAGTCTTAAGAAATCATTGGGTAATGGACCGAAACAGAACTCAGGTTTCTTATGGGATTTTTGGTGCTTCTCAGCACTTTAATAGAAACTCGCTTTACACAACCTTAACCCCTTTTATTCGTTTAAGTGGGCAAGATCCTGATTTAAATAAACGCCATAGAAATAGTTGGATGTTTAGGTACCGCTTAGTGTCTAGAAGCTACGATGATCAAATTGTAGCGTCAACTGCACTTACCAATCCCGATTATGGTGTTCTTAATATTCGACATCAACAGAGCACTCAAAGTCTATTTGATTTTCAAAGTACCCTTGCAGATTTACAGATTTCAAATCATTTTATAAAACTCTCTGGAGCTATTGAATACAGAAAATTATTTACAAACAATACTCAGCTTAGTGCACGATTATTCGCAGGGGCTTTTATTAAGAACAACACCAAAGATGATTATTTTTCATTTGGAGTCAATGGTCCAAATGACTATCTCTATGACTACAATCTCATTGGTCGATCTGAATCTAGTGGTTTATTCTCTCAGCAACTCGTTCGAGCCGAGGGAGCTTTTGTTTCTGAGATGGTTAATCGCGAATTCGCCAATAGAGGTTTGATTACGTTAAGTACAGCGATTAATTTATATCGCTTTATAGAAATGTACACTGAAATTGCCCTACAGAAAGATCTCGGTCAAAACGCAGAAATCTACCACGGATCAGGAATTCGATTAAACCTAGTACCCGATTTCTTAGAAATATACTTACCCGTGCACCATCAGAAAGGATATATCTCATTTAGTGACGATTACCTCAGTAAAGTAAGATTTGTGCTCGCATTGCGTTTTGAAACTCTCAGTCGACTCTTTACAAGATCCTTGTTCTAATGTAAAGGGTTTGTTTATTTTTGCCACATCGAATTGATACTTAAGCAAGGCTATGCACGATAATGAAATGACATTTTCTGAATTTCGATCTCAACTTCTTGAGGATTATCGAGTAGCTAGATTAAGCAGGGAATGCAGCCTATTAGGTCGAAAAGAAGTACTTCTCGGACGTGCCAAGTTTGGAATCTTTGGTGACGGCAAAGAACTTCCACAAATTGCTCTAAGTAAATTCTTTAAGCCAGGCGATTACCGCAGTGGTTATTATAGAGACCAGACTTTGATGTTTGCTCAGGGTTTAATGAATCCTGTCTCATTCTTTCATACGTTATTCGGTACTACCGACTTAGCTCATGAACCTATGAACGGTGGAAGACAGATGACTGGGCATTTCTCTACTCCTAATGTAGATCATCATGGAAACTGGATCAATCAAACTAGACAATACAACTCGGCATCAGATATTTCATCGACGGCTGGACAAATGCCACGTTTACTTGGATTAGCTCAGGCATCAAAAGTTTATCGTAATCGATCAATTAAAGGTTCTTCAAAGTTTAGCGTCTCAGGGGATGAAATCGCTTGGGGAACCATTGGTAATGCCTCAACCTCAGAGGGTCTATTTTTTGAGGTAATGAATGCGGCTGGGGTAATGCAAGTACCAATGGTTATGAGTGTTTGGGATGATGAATACGGCATTTCAGTGCCGGCAGAATTTCATACCATTAAACAAAGTATTTCAGACGCTTTAAAAGGGTTTAGTCGCAATGATAACACTGAAGGCTTTGAAATTATTAAAGTCAAAGGGTGGGATTATCCTGCACTTATCGAGGCTTACGGCAAAGCAGAAAAGCTAGCACGTGTAAAGCACGTTCCCGTTTTAGTACATGTTACTGAACTTACTCAACCTCAGGGGCACAGTACCTCTGGTTCCCATGAACGTTACAAATCTGAAGATCGCCTAGCATGGGAACAAAACCATGACTGTTTAAGAACTTTCAAGCAATGGATTCTCGAAAATAAGGTATGTACCCAAGAAGAATTGAACCAAATTGATGAAGAAATTCACCTAGAGGTACAAGAGGCAAAAAAGACCGCATTCAAGGAGTATCAGGAAATCCCACGCGCTTACGCACGTCACCTTAGTGAATTGCTAAGTGATAACGCTTCTAATCCTTTACCTGAGTACAAGGATCTTCTTAAAAAGCTTAATTCCAAGAAATTAGTATTCAAAAAGGATACTCTGGTATCTCTTGATGTTGCCAAAAATATTGCCTTTCAGAAAGGTCAATCAGAATTAATACAACGCCTAAATCAATTAGCTGCTGAAATAAAAAATGAAGAGCTCAACGCTTATAGCAGTGAACTTATTGATGAAGGTCATCGTAGTCTAACCGCTATACCTCATATTCCTGCAGTTTATCCAGATAAACCCCACTTTGTTGACGGGAGAAGAATTCTTCAAGAAAACTTCGATATTCTTTTAGACACTGACCCTCGTCTTATGGTCTTTGGGGAGGATACAGGTAAAATCGGAGGAGTAAATAAAGCTCTAGAAGATCTACAAGAAAAGTACGGTGAAGATCGCGTAAGTGATACAAGTATCCGCGAGGCTAGCATTATTGGACAAGGTATTGGTTTAGCTATGCGCGGATTAAGACCTATTGCCGAAATTCAATACCTCGATTACATCTTTTATGCAATTCAAGTATTAACAGATGATTTAGCCACACTACGATATAGATCTGTGGGTCAGCAAATTGCACCCTTAATTGTTCGTACTAGAGGGCATCGTTTAGAAGGGATTTGGCACTCGGGTTCTCCGATGGGAGGTCTAGTTAATATACTTCGTGGTATTTACATCCTTTCCCCTAGAAATATGACTCAAGCAGCAGGGATGTATAATGCTCTTCTAAAAGCAAATGAACCAGCTATTGTCATTGAACCTTTAAACGGTTACAGAAGCAAAGAAGCTTTACCCGAAAACATTGGTCATTTTACTACTCCTATTGGAGAAATTGAAGTGATTGAAGAAGGGTCTGATATTACTGTAGTTTCTTATGGTTCTACTCTAAAAATTGTTTGTGAGGCATCAGAACGCCTACACACCTTCGGAATCTCTTGTGAAATTATTGATGTTCAAACCTTGTGGCCATTTGACAAAAGTAGCCGTACCGTCGAAAGTCTTAAAAAGACTAATCGACTCGCAATTATTGATGAAGATGTTCCCGGTGGGTATAGTGCATTTCTTCTCCAGCATATTATTTCAGAACAAAAAGGGTTTAGCCATCTAGACACTGCCCCGCTTGTCATCTCGGCTAAGCAGCACAGACCTCCCTATGGTTCAGATGGCGACTACTTCTCAAAGCCAAACGCTGAAGAGATATTCGAAGGGCTTTATAACCTCATGAGAGAGAGTCGTCCTGATCGTTTCAAATCTTGGTAAGATTACCCTAGCAAGGACATCGCGATATCTTGATAAATCTGCTGGTCGTTTAAACCAGGTGCCCCTCCCACTCCTTTACACTTCAAATCAAGCTCTCGTAAAGAACTAACAATCCTTGTCAATCGTTTCATTGGAAAATTTCTAGCAGCAGATTGGTATTCGGATAAGAAATAAGGAGAAATCCCCAATGCCCTCGGTGCATCTTTTGGATTACTCAACGTATGAAGACGAAAAACTTTTGTGAAAAAAGGATATAATACAGCTAAGGTCGCAATGGGTGGGTGATCTTTAGTATTCTTGGCAAAATATCCTAATATCGAAGCACTTCTTTTCTGGTTTCCCTCACTTAGTGCCTTAGTAAGTTCAAATACATTGTATTGCCTATCGATGCCGACATGACGTTCTATATGTGTTTCATCAAAACTTTTTGTACCAGGATCAGCAATGATCAATTTTTCAATTTCGCGTTCGTATTTAGAAAGATCGGTACTTATACTAAAGAGTAATAATTGTTTAGCTTTATTCGATAGTACTATACCTTTATTGAGCAGCAGTTCGTCCAAAAATACCCCTACTTTATTTTCGTAGATAGGCTTACTCTCAAAAAGTAACTGCTCTTTTTCAATTCTTTTTACCACCCTCAGTCTTCTGTCTAATGATTTCTGATGCATTACAAGAACGATAACAGAAGTAGGATTAGGATTTTCTAAATAACTCTCAAGTTCTCCTAATTGTTTAGAAAGATGTTGAGCCTCTCGAACTAATACAAGCGTTTGATCAGAAAACATAGGGAGTGCTCGAGCCCTTTGAATCACCTCCCCCATTGAAGTGTCCTTACCATAAAGGATGTGTTGATTAAAATCTTTTGCCTCCTTTGGTACCACACTATTTTCGAACCGTTTAGCAAGCTCTCTCAAGAAATAAGGCTCCTCACCGTACAAAACAGCTACTTCTGGATATTTCTCGCTCGAAATGGCCGATTTAATCGATTCAAAACTGCTCATTGTACTATTTTTGTATGCGATGCGTTCATTACCAAGACTTCAATTTCCGCCCTATTCATTTAAGGCTAAAAATACCGAAAAGGGATGGGTCATCTTTGATATTATCCGTAAAAAATTTGTTTTACTTCAGCCTGAAGAATGGGTTCGTCAACATCTCATTCACTTTTTAATTGATCAGTGGAACATTTCTCAAAGCCTTATGAAGGTTGAACACAAAGTCACCACTGGTCAAATTAACTCTAGATTTGACCTAGCTGTTTTTAAATCAGACGGATGCACTCATTTAATAGCCGAGTGTAAAGCTCCAACGGTTGTTCTTGATCAAAAAGTAATTCATCAGAGTCTAAGGTATTGTGAAGTTCTTCAACCTGATTACTTACTTATAACCAATGGTTTAATACATAAGCTAGCTCAACTTAACAGAGAAGATAAAACCTATACTTGGCTATCTTCCATCAATGAATTTCAAGGTAAATGAGGTCTAATATAGCTATTGTAATACTGAACTGGAATGGTAGTGAACTTCTTAAAAGATTTCTACCTAGTGTTTTAAAAAATAGTGCTCAAGCTCAAATCTATGTAATCGATAACGGCTCAACCGATAACTCAGTTGAAACGCTTCACTCAGACTTTAAAGAGGTGCAGGTTATAGCCCTGGCTAAAAACTATGGTTTCGCAGGAGGTTATAATGAAGGGCTAAAATTGGTCAATGAGTCGATTCTATGCCTCTTAAATTCTGATGTTCGCGTTGAAGAAAACTGGATTGAACCTGTCACTGATCTTTTTAAAAATCCCGAAATCGGTATTGTACAACCAAAAATTCTTGATGAAAAAAAACCAGAATTTTTTGAATATGCCGGAGCAGCAGGTGGTTTTATAGACTTCTTAGGATATCCCTATTGTAGAGGGAGATTATTTTCGCATATTGAAAAAGATAATGGTCAATACGATGATGAAATCCCTGTTTTTTGGGCAACAGGAGCTTGTCTTTTCATTAAAAATGAACTCTTTAAAAAATTGGGGGGATTTGATGATCGCTATTTTGCTCATCAGGAAGAAATTGATTTGTGTTGGAGGGCTCAACGTATGGGTAATCAAGTTTGGTACACTTCAAAAAGCAAAGTATTCCATTTAGGGGGTTCAACTTTGTCTAATGCAAATCCTTTCAAAACGCAACTAAACTTCAGAAACTCCCTACTGAATATTGTCAAAAATGCGGATAATCAGCCACTTTGGTTCATTATCGGAGCTAGACTTATTTTAGATGGTGTTGCAGGTTTGTTCTTTCTAATTCAGGGTAAACCAAAACACACAATAGCAGTTGTAAAAGCTCATTTTCAATTTTACAGCAGGTTCCGAACCTATTTGAATGAGCGAACGAATTCATTTAATACCGCCGTAAAGCCAGTTAAAAGATCGATTGTTTTTGATTATTATATTAAGGGCAACAAGAAATAATTTAATATCCTTTCTAGTCTTTATTGACAGTTTGGCAAACTATTTGCTAATTTGGTATTGTATAAAACAACACATGATTATGAAAGTTAAATTAATCCCTGTAACACTTGTAGCGTTAACCTTAGGCTCTTGTGTTTCTTCAAAGAAGTTCAAAACCGTTTCTTCAGAATTGTACAACGCCAAAAATGAGCTTGCGACAACCACAAGAACCATGAATGATTATGCCACTGAGATCAGTAAGTATGAGGCTCAAGTAAAAGCGCTTTCTAGTCAAAATGATTTCTTGCGTTCGAACAACCAAGAGCTCATCAACAACATGGATGACTTCACCACGCTTACCTCAAAGGGTGCTGAAAACCTTGAAAAAACATTAGAAAGCCTTAAGGAAAAGGAGGTTTCTATTACAAGACTTCAAGATGCAATAACACGAAGAGATTCAGTTAATCTTGCACTAGTTGCGAGTTTAAAAGGAGCTTTAGGAAACCTTAATGATACCGATATTGAGGTCAACGTTGAAAAAGGAGTTGTATTTGTCTCTATTGCTGACAAGCTACTTTTTAGAAGCGGAAGTTATGTAGTATCAGAACAAGCAAAACAAGTTCTTGGAAAGGTAGCTAAAGTAGTTAATGCTAAGCCTGATTTCGAATTTATGGTCGAAGGACATACCGACAATGTTCCTTTTAAAACTAATGCAGAGATTAAAGATAACTGGGATTTATCGGTAAAAAGAGCCACTGCAATTGTTCGTGTTCTTCAAAACGAGTTTAAAGTAGACCCTAAAAGAATGACTGCTGCAGGTCGAAGTTACTACGTTCCACTAGTTGAGAATAACAGTGCTGCTAACCGTGCAAAGAACCGTCGTACACGTATTGTTGTTCTTCCGAAACTAGATCAGTTCTATGATATGATTGAAGAAGGAATGAAAAACCCATCTATTCAATAATCGAGAAATAAGATTAATAGAATTTTAAAGGGCCTCAATATGGAGGCCCTTTTTTATTTGATAATTTGAAGTTTTGCGAACTTCAATAAAAGCTTTTTAATTCCACCAGATTCAAACTGGATCTCTGCCTTTTTATTTACTCCGATTCCTTCAATACTTTGAACTACACCCGTTCCAAATCGCTCGTGATTAACTTTTACTCCAACACTTAAATCAGCGTAAAGAGTTGCGGATTGTGCAGCCGGCTGTACAGAAGATGGTTTGATCTTTCTGAGTTTTTGAAGTTGTTTTTCGGTAGGTTTACCAATAGAAGGGGGAATTCCTGCTTTAGGTTTTACTGTTCGTAATTTTGAATGATCTACCTCGCCAAATAGACTCGTATCCAGGTAGGGACTGAAATTTCTTCTAAAATCAACAACCTGATTATCTAGATATTGTTCATCAATTTCTTCAATAAATCGACTGGGCTCAGCATCGATAAGTTTACCCCATCGGTATCTATTGATAGTATAGGTCAATACAGCTTGTTTTTCAGCACGAGTAAGAGCTACATAGAAAAGTCTTCGCTCCTCTTCGAGATCCGCACGCGTATTCATACTCATTGCTGAAGGAAACAAATCCTCTTCCATTCCTACAATAAAAACATATGGAAATTCTAAACCTTTAGCGAGGTGTATCGTCATCAGTGCTACTCGATCATCATCTCCCACCTCTTTGTCTAAATCAGTAGCTAGAGCTACATCCTCCAAAAATTCAGCAATGGAGCCAGTAGCTCCATCAATTTCTCGCTGACCTTCTACGAAATCTTGAATACCATTTAGAAGCTCTTCCATATTCTCTAATCGAGCAATACCTTCGGGAGTTCCATCCTTTTTCATCTCAAGTACTAAACCCGACTTCTTGATCACATGCTCGGTAAGGGTAAATGCATCAGCACTCTCAGCCAAAATCTGAAAACTTCTTATCATAGTCGCGAAGTCCTCTAGTCGATTTGAGGTACTAGCATTTATTTTAAGTGAGGAGCGGTTTTCAGCAGAAAGTAGTTCGAATACACTCATTCCCGTTTCCTTCGCTGCAACGACTAGCTTATCAAGAGTCGTTTGTCCGATACCACGGGTCGGATAATTAATTACCCGCATTAGCGCTTCTTCATCTTTGGGGTTAATTACTAGGCGTAAATAAGCTAGAACATCCTTAATCTCTTTTCGCTGATAAAAAGAAAGTCCACCATAAATTCTATAAGGGATATCACGCTTTCGAAGCGCATCCTCTATGGCTCTTGACTGAGAGTTGGTTCTATACAGAACTGCGAAGTCCCCGTTTTTCAATTGGTTATTAAGTTTCCATTCGAATAAGGTACTGGCAACATATCTTCCTTCGTCCGCATCAGTAGCGCTTCGATGGACAATTATTTTATCTCCATCTGGATTGTCTGTCCAAACCTGCTTTTCAATTTGATCTTTATTTTTAGAAATAACAGAGTTCGCCGCTCGAACAATAGTGTTCGTTGATCGATAGTTCTGCTCTAATCGATAAACTGCTACTTGATCGTAATCGCGTTGAAAATTGAGTATGTTACTGATATTGGCTCCTCTAAAGGAATAGATACTTTGTGCATCGTCTCCCACAACACAAATATTTTGATATCGATCAGACAAGGCCTTTACGATCAAATATTGTGAGTGATTAGTATCCTGATACTCATCCACAAGAATATACTTAAATCGCTCTTGATACCTAACTAATACCTCTGGGAAACGGTTGAGAAGTTCATTTGTCCGAAGTAATAAATCATCAAAGTCCATCGCTCCTGCCTTGAACAACCGATTGACATACTCATTATAGATTTCTCCCATGCGAGGCTTACGAGCGATGGCATCCGCTTCTTGTAATTCAGGATTGTTGAAATAGGCCTTGACGGTAATTAAGCTGTTTTTAAAGGCAGAAATACGCTGCTGTATTTGCTTGTATTTATAGATGTCTTTGTCAAGTCCCATTTCTTTGATAATGGAACTGATAAGTCTTTGAGAATCTTGAGTATCGTATATCGTAAAATTAGAAGGAAATCCAAGGTGGTGACCTTCGAAGCGCAATAGTTTTGCAAATACCGAGTGAAAGGTACCCATCCATAGATTTTTCGCCTCGTTATCACCTACAATTTTTGAAATTCTTGTCTTCATCTCTCTTGCCGCCTTATTGGTAAAGGTTAACGCAAGAATATTGAACGGATCGACTCCTCCGTGAATCAGGTGAGCAATTCGATAAGTGAGTACGCGAGTTTTTCCTGAGCCTGCACCAGCGATAACCATAGATGGTCCATCTTTGTGTAAAACGGCACTGCGCTGAGCATCATTAAGTTCCTCTAAATACGACATGAATCAAACTTTAAACTTCGAATTTATTGAATTCTTTATGGGTCAGAGAATCTAAGTTCATATATTTAGTAACATCTTTTAAAACCAAAGAATGAAATCATTATCCAAATCCTTTTTTGTGGCTTTCGTACTTGTGCTTTCGACAATACAAGCTCAATCTGTAAGCGAAAAAACCTATGCTGATATCAATGAAAAAGTAATTGAGTGGCGAAGACATTTTCATGAAAATCCAGAACTTGGAAATCGCGAATTTAAAACTGCTGCCTACATAGAGAAGCATCTACGTAAATTAGGACTAGAGGTTCAAACTGGAGTTGGAATTACAGGTGTCGTGGGAATTTTAAAAGGAGATAAGCCAGGAAAAGTTTTAGGCTTAAGAGCAGATATCGATGCACTGCCAGTTACCGAAAGAAATGATCTTTCCTTCAAGTCAAAGGTTGTAACTGAATTTCTAGGTGAAACCACTGGTGTAATGCATGCCTGTGGCCACGATACACACACTGCCATCTTAATGGGTGTAGCAGAAGTACTTGCTAAGAATAAAGACCAAGTTACTGGTACTATTAAATTTATTTTTCAACCTGCTGAAGAAGGACCACCACCAGGAGAAAAAGGTGGAGCGTTGTTAATGGTTGAAGAAGGTGTTCTGAAAAACCCTGACCTGGATGCTATTTTCGGATTACACATTAATTCAGCGACACCTGTTGGGCAAGTTCGTTACAAAACTGGAGGTATAATGGCCTCGGCTCAACGATTTGTTATTACTGTTAATGGAAAACAAACTCACGGCTCTCAACCGTGGTCAGGTGTTGATCCTGTTTATATCTCCTCTAAAATCATTGACGGAATTCAATCAATCATCAGTCGTGAATCAAACCTACTCAAAGAAGCCGCGGTAATTTCTGTCGGTAAAATTAAAAGTGGAGTGCGATTTAATATTATTCCTGAATCCGCAGAACTTATTGGAACCATACGCACGTTGGATTACGATATGAGAGACTATATTGAAAAAAGAATGCATGAAATGATTCCTACAATCGCCGAAGCCTACGGAGGAACTGCGGAGGTTTCAATTTCAGAATCAACCGACATTACTTTCAATGATCCGGATCTCGTAGTACAGATGTTACCATCAATGGAGAAGGCGCTAGGTAAAGAAAATGTATTACTCACCAAAGCAACCACTGGGGCCGAAGATTTCTCATACTTCTCTAGAGAAGTGCCAGGATTTTATTTCTTCTTAGGAGGTATGACTCCGGGCAATGAAACCCCATTTCCGCACCATACCCCTGATTTTTTCATCGATGAGGACGGATTAATTCACGGAGTGAAAGTGCTTACTCAAATGAGTATTGATTACTTAAACCAATAACATGCGATTAAACCTAGTTTTTTTCTTACTTCTATTGGGAGTCAGCAGTACGATCATGGCTCAGAAGAAAACCGATTTAATAGAAGACTTGAAGGCTCTCAATGAGTTAGTAGGGAGAAAGGAAGATGAGATTAGCCGATTAAAAAAATCACTAGTAGCAGAAGAAACCTTAAATCAAACATACCTCTTTGAGATTGAAAATCTAAAGACAACCAACTCTGCTTTGATGAAGCGATTGAGCAATTTTACAAGCCAATCGGTAAGTAACATCATTAGCATTGGGGATCAAATCGAGAGTATGCGCGTTTTAGAAAAACAAGATCAAGCCTTAAGGCAATTGATCATTGAAGAAGACTCGACACTCATTGAAACCGTGAAACAATTAGCTCCCGTTGTTACCAAAGTAAATGGGATGTTGATTAACAGAGGTCGTATAGAGGTGTCCTTTTCTGCGTTAGAATATGCACTCAAAGATTCGTTACACCTAGATCCCAAATTAGTTCGTATTGACTCTGCCCTTCGTGCTATAAGCGATTTAGAACTCATGATTAGTGGTGCTTTCCAACCAGTAATCATTGACTCAATTACTATTGATAACGAGTTAATAGCTCCGCGATTTTATGAGGTCTTCTCAAAGAAGTTTGATCTAGATCAAAACCGAATAAAACTAGATCCTACAGTAAATAACGACACTGTAATTATTAGCCTAAGACCGTCTTTGCAGAGGTCTTATGAACGAATTCGATCAATCTTGAAAAGGTAAATTCTAAAAACCATTTACTAATTCATTTAGTTAATGAGTGACCATCCTTCTTTAAAAAATTCAGTAGCTCTGCTCGGCGGTTTCGGTAAACATCGTGCAGAGTTACTTTCTAAAGAGTTTGGTATTGAATCTCTTTACGATTTACTATTTCATTTTCCTATAAGGTATGTTGACAAGAGTCGATTTTATTCGATTTCAGAAATACAATCAGAGCATTCTTATGTCCTTATAAAAGGAGTGTTATTTGATCTGAGGACCGTTGGAGAAGGTCGAACAAAACGTCTTGTTGGTGAGCTTAAAGATGCTACTGGCAGTCTCGAATTAGTATGGTTCAAGCCACCACAATTTTTGTTAAAAACATTGCAAAACGGGCAAGTCTACCAGGTTTTTGGAAAGACCACTAGATTTGGTAATAACTTTTCTATTGCTCATCCTGAAATTTCAAAATTGACTAATCCTATCGATGTAAAAGGACTTGGAATTGAGCCTATTTACTCTTCGACCGATAAACTTCAAAAAGCAGGATTAAGCCAACGGATCGTTAAAGAAGGAATAAAGAAAATAGTCACCGCCATTGACTTTAGTTTAGCAGAAAATCTCCCAAAATCTCTAATTCAGAAATTACAGCTCCCTCAAAAAACAGAAGCTATTAGAAACATTCATTTTCCTCAAAATTTGAAACAGGTAGATTTTGCACTAAATCGATTCAAATTTGAAGAATTATTCTTTTTACAACTACGCTTGCTTTATAAAAACTTAGTGGGTCAAAAGAAAATTAAGGGACGTATATTCGATCATGTAGGCGATCTTTTTCTTGAGTTCTATGAGCACCACCTCCCATTTGATTTAACCAATGCACAAAAACGAGTAATCAAAGAGATTAGAAAGGATCTAGGTTCTGGGATCCAAATGAATCGACTGTTACAAGGAGATGTGGGGTCAGGTAAAACTATGGTTGCGCTTTTATCAAGTCTCATTGCGATCGGCAATCAATCCCAGGCTGCCATTATTGCACCAACGGAGATCTTAGCTCAACAGCACTATAACGACTTAGCATCTCTTTTAAGCCCAATTTCGGTGAATGTGGCATTACTTACCGGCTCAACTCCAAAAAAAGACAGAAAGGTGATTTTCGATGAACTCTCATCAGGAAACCTTCATCTGATCATTGGAACCCATGCGCTTTTAGAGGACACTGTCGTATTTAAAGACTTGGGAATTGCCATTATTGATGAACAGCATCGCTTCGGGGTGGCACAACGGTCGAAACTCTGGAAGAAGGCAGAGATACCTCCACATATTTTGGTAATGACTGCAACTCCTATTCCTAGAACCTTAGCAATGAGTCATTATGGGGACTTAGATGTTTCTGTAATCGACGAATTACCCCCAGGAAGAAAACCCATTCTTACCCAGCACCGCACTGATTCAGCTAGACTGAAAGTATTTCAATTTATGAAATCTGAAATCGCCAAAGGCAGACAGGTCTATGTCGTCTATCCACTTATTCAAGAGTCAGAAAAGCTTGATTATAAAGACCTCATGGATGGGTATGAAAGCATTCAAAGAGAGTTTCCACCCCCCCACTACCAGATTTCAATTGTTCATGGAGGGATGAATGCAGAGGCAAAGGCTTTCGAAATGGCCCGTTTCGAAAAAGGGGAAACCCAAATTATGGTTGCCACAACGGTTATCGAAGTGGGTGTAAATGTGCCCAATGCCTCATTAATGGTCATCGAAAGTGCGGAACGATTTGGCCTTTCTCAGCTACATCAACTTCGAGGAAGAGTCGGAAGAGGAGCTGAAAAGTCCTATTGTATATTGATGAGTGGTTCAAAAATATCAGATGATGCCAGAACTCGATTAGAATCTATGGTAAGAACCCAAAATGGATTTGAGTTATCAGAAATCGACCTTCAATTAAGAGGCCCGGGAGATTTAATGGGGACTCAACAGAGCGGTACACTTCAATTAAAGGTAAGTGATATCGTTAAAGATGCCGACATACTTTACCGCGCTAGAGAAGCTGCAGAATGGATTTTAAAACAAGACCCTGAACTAACATTTGAAGAACATCAAGGAATACGAGCCACACTCAATAGGATCCTTAGAGGTAACCTTCTTTGGAGTTATATCAGTTAGTTAATCCTCTAAGGCTTATAGCTTCGCTTAAATGCCCAGTGCTGACCCATTCACATTCTTCAAAATCTGCAATCGTTCGAGCAATTCTAAAACTCCTTTCAATAGCTCTAATAGAGTAGTTTTTCTGATGAATCAACCGCTGTAAGATGGTCTTTGCTTTTGGTTCTATTAAAAAGCTATTTAAGTGAATTAAATTACTAACAGAAGTCCTAGGATCTGCGATTAATCGATCCTTTCGAAATTGATTCGCCCGATTAACTCGTTTCAATATTTTCACGTAGGTAGCCTTCTGTTTTTCTGCCTTAAAATCAGGTTTAAATAAAGTGATCTGAAAATCAACTCGATCTAAAAAGGAAGGGGTTAATAATTTGGAATCTGCAAACGAACCATTGGTGGTCCCAATTAAAGTAAAATCTGCCATATAGCTTTTGTGATATTTCAATGTATTCAAAGTGACAGACTTCTGTTCCATAGCTATTTTAATGAGCTCAAGAACTGATTTTCGGTAACTGCCTATTTCATCTATATAAAGAATTCCTTCATGTGCTAAAGAAACTTCACCGGGATAAGGGTGTACTCCCCCTCCCATTAATTGAGTAGACGTTATATTCTGATGAACTTTTCGAATCGCAGCCTCTTTTTGGAAAGGTATATTTCTCCTACTGAGTAATTCGCATTGCTCATCTGTTAGGTTATCAGAAGTATTTTTAGCAATCTCTAAAAAGGATTCGCATAGTGAAGTTTTACCAATTCCTGGGCTTCCCGATAGAATAGTATGATGCTTTCCTACTAGGGCAAGCTCTAAAGCTCGCTTGGCTTCGTCTTGACCAATGACATCAATTTCTCTCGCTACTTGGACTTCTAAAGATTTTCGACTTAGAGATGAGTAATTGCCTGTTTTAAGATAATCGATTAACTCTTTTACTGTATTTAATACAATTATCTCAATACCATTTAAAGCCAAGTGTTTTTTGAAATTTTCTGATGAAATGATGACTTTATGAATTCCCTGTTGTTTAGCGCGCAGTAACCAACCATCAATATATGGTAGAGGTAAAATATTACCATGTAGATCTACCCTACCTAGAAAAAGAATAGACGAGAGACGATTTGAAATATCTAGATACTTTAAGATGTACAACAACATAAACAGGCTCAATTCTATAAAAGAAAAGTGCTTCGTTGAAATGGGTATTTCAGAACTTATGGTGATACGTTTGAGTGGTATTCTAACGTTAAAATGATCTAAAACTCTAAGCAGTTTGTCTATAGTAGATCTACAATTCCCTTGAGGTAAATTATTAAACCGAAAGCCATACCCTTTTGAGGTTGTGAGAGAAAGCGAACTTATCTCGTAAGAATTTCCTGCTAAAACGGGAATAGGTAGTTTTTGAGCCATAATGAGCTCAAAGAAAGAGGCGTTTAACGCAATAACTATTCAGTTATCTCCAAAGCTTCAAAGGTTTTCAAAGAAGTGTCTAAGAACCCTTTAAAATCAGCAACTGAAGTCATTTGAACAGGTGTGTTTAAAATGTCATAATCCGAACTGACGGGTACATAATAGGGTTGAGAAATCACCTTAAAATTAACACCTTGAAAAAGCGAGTAATATTGACCTATAGTTTTCACTTCTTTAGTTCCACCATTAGATAAAAGATAAATCCCTTCTCTATCATCCTTTAACTTCTCACGATCATCTACATACAAGCTAATGATAACAAATTTCTTATCTAACAACTCATAAATTTCAGGATCTGACCAGACATCTGATTCCATCTTTCGACAATTAACACAAGAATATCCTGTAAAATCAAGTAGTATAGGCTTGCCTTTTGACTTAGCCTCCTCAATCCCTGATTCTAAATCGTGAAAACAATTAAGCCCTAATGGGCAACCTGCATCTTCTTGCAATTGCAGATTGTAATAAGAAGGGGGTGCAAAGGCACTTAAAAACCCAAGGTTTGAAACGGATGAAAATCCTGAAATAATCAGCCCGAGCAGGTAAATGCTTACAATAGAAAACACACCCCTTACTACCCCAATAGCTTTGTCTTGAATGAAACGGATTAAATAATAAGCAAGCAAACCAAGCCATAGCAACATCCACAGACCAAGCATGTATTCAAGCTTGAAGATTCCCCACTTTCCGATTAGATCTGCATTGGATAAGAATTTAAACGCTAGAAAGGCCTCAACGACTCCAAGTCCTACCTTTAATTCTTTCATCCATTCACCAGATTTAGGTAATTTTTTAAGAACTGAAGGAAAATAGGCTGCAAGAGTAAAAGGAACCCCAAGTCCAAATCCAAAGCCGTTAAATACAAGAGTTAGGTTTACTCCCAGTTCAGCTCCATTACCAGTAAGTAAGGAACCCAAGGCTGCCCCCAAAATTGGACCCGTACATGAAAAAGAGACTAGTACCAAGGTTAAAGCCATAAACAGAATGGCAAGTATACCTTTAGAATTATTAGCCTGTTGATCTACCTTTTGCATCCAAGATTGCGGTAGTTGAATTTCTTTACCCGAAATCAATGAAAATGCGAAACCGATGAGTACAATAAACAAGGTTATGTTTACCCAAAGATTAGAAGCTAATTCATTGAGAATTTGAGCATCTTTCGACCAACCCAAAAGAAATGGAAATCCTAACAAAGTATATATGAACACAATCGCTAAGCCATAAAATAAAGCGTGATTGCGACTTTTAGCTGCACTAAAATAAGAGGTAGTCAGAGGAATTAAGGGAAAGACACAAGGAGTTAATAAAGCTATTAGACCTCCTATAAATCCGATCCACCAAGCAGAGAATCTATTGCTCTTTGCTTGAACTATCGTAGCAGATAATCGATCTGTATTTTTTAAAGGAACTCTAAGTTCATCTACTGACCTATTCCCTTCATTAGTAGTCGTTTGAGAGGGAATTACCTCGCCAAGTGAAAATCGAAAAGTCTCTGTAGCGGCTATGCATACGGTTTGACATACTTGATAATACAAAGTGATATTTACGACTGCACCAGGTTCTAAAAGCTTAATATCTTGATAAAATGAAGCTCTTTGTTTGAATATTAATTCAGTAACCTCAAAAACATCGTTATAACTAGGCATAGACTCAGACTCTACTACTTCGCCTATTCGCTCGAAATTTTTAGAATTTTCAAATTCAAAAAAAGCTGGTTGACTTCCGCCTTCTGGCGAGTATTGAGAAAAGATATACCATCCTTCCTTGATACTTGCTTCGAAGTATAATCTGTAATCACCCTCTCCTGTCCGCTCTACCTTCGTACCCCAAATAACTACATCATCGGTATTAACGGTACCGAGCCCGATCCCTTGAATAAGTGTCAAGAAATAAAAAACAACTCTTAATAGCATCTGATAAGCCAATTTAAAGGATCCTGATTTAATGGTATGTAATCTGGGTGTAGATAATGACCAATAATAGACACGGTCTCCTCTCCATCCTTGATGACTACCATTCTTTTTTTGTCTACTGGATCAATCTTAAGATCCCTCAGAAACTTCGAAACTTTCTTTGTACCTCCTTTTTCTAAATGAATAGAATCCTCTGAATTCCAGAGTCTCAGCTGCAACGAATGTTTAACGACTGAGCCATTGATCAAAATTTCGTTAGAATCTAATTCGGTTTCTTTGCGATTCGAATTCTTGACAATCTCAAACCTGCTGTAAGAAGTAAGAAAATTCAAATTAGCAAAGATTAAATCTCCTTCAAATTTGAATAATGTATAATCACCTAAGGTGATATACTTACCATTCTCGCCAGCATAAAGGCTCACAAGTGCTGTTGTATCAACAACTCCATAGGGTGAAAACAATAAATCGAGATAGGTCTTATACGGTTGAAGTCTATTCAGTTTTTGAATATCTAGGTACCAGATTTCATTTTCTTTTTGCTTTGCAATATCGTTCCATAAAAGGTTGCGATAATCTTCTAATAATAAAGCAGAAGCATTTAGTGAACCAATAGAATACTTTAATCGTTTACGAACATCTGAAAGGTTCGCTTCTACAGCTGGAATTACCTGATTTCTTACGATATTTCGTAAATAATCATTAGTCTGATTAGAAATATCTTCTCTCCATTTCAATCCATTTTCTCTAGCGTAGAGCAGTAAATCCTCTTTACGAAAAGTAATGAGCGGTCTAATTACTAAGCCTTGATTAGAGAGGCTCTTAAACTGCATTAAATGCATTCCTCTAAACCAATGAATCAGTCCTGTTTCAATGGCATCATCTAAATGATGTGCGGTTGCAATATGAGTTAGTTGATTTTCGCTAAGAAGAGACTGAAACCACTCGTATCGAATAGAACGAGTCTTTTCTTGAATACCAGATCCTTTACTTATAGGAGCTTCTAAGTAGTGAAAAGGAACGTTATACTGTTCTGCGCAATCTCGTGCAAACGCAGCATCTAATTCACTGTCGTCTCCTCTTAATTGGTAATTGACATGGGCGATTTGAAATTCAATCTTAGCCGAGTAAAGTAAATTAGCCAGAACCCGACTATCGAGTCCTGAACTAAAGGCAAGTAAGATTTTGGCTTGCTCAAGCCCTGTATTTTGTTCGAGAAATTGAGCAAGTAACTTCAAATATTAGGTATGTAAGGCTCTATTTTCAGTAGCAGCTAGTGCTGCCTCTTTAATAGCTTCTGAATAAGTCGGATGCGCGTGTGACATTCTTGCAATATCCTCAGCAGAGGCTCTAAACTCCATAGCGGTTACAGCCTCTGAAATTAAATCGGCACATCTAGCACCAATCATGTGTACTCCTAACACTTCATCTGTAGATGCATCCGCTAATATTTTAACGAATCCATCAATATCTCCGCTTGCTCTTGAACGTCCTAATGCACGCATCGGAAAACTTCCCGATTTGTAGGCTACGCCATCTGCTTTTAACTGCTCTTCGGTACGACCTACAGCTGCCACTTCAGGCCAAGTATATACAACACCTGGGATTAGGTTGTAGTTGATATGTGGTTTTTGTCCAGCAATTATTTCTGCCGCAAAAACACCCTCCTCCTCGGCTTTATGAGCTAACATAGCTCCGGCCACAACATCTCCAATAGCGTAAATATGAGACTCTTTTGTTTGTAATTGTTCGTTCGTGATTATTCTACCTCTTTGGTCTTTTTCGATCTGAGTATTTTCTAATCCTAACCCTTCGGTATTTGGAACACGACCGACAGACACCAGTGCGTAATCACCTTCAAAAATAATTTCTTGATCTTTCTTATCTGTTGCCTTAACGATCACCAAATCACCTTCTCTAGAGACGCTTGAAACTTTATGAGATACATAGAATTTAACTCCTTGCTTTTTCATAACCTTAGTAAGTTCCTTAGAAAGAGCTGCATCCATAGTCGGAATGATACGATCAGCGTATTCAATTACACTAACCTCAGCTCCTAATCTTCGATACACTTGACCAAGTTCAAGACCAATTACCCCACCTCCAATGACTAGAAGATGTTTTGGAACCTCTGTAAGTGCAAGAGCTTCTGTTGAAGTTATAATACGATCCTTGTCAAGTTCAATGAAAGGCAAATTGCCGGGCTTAGAACCGGTGGCGATAATAAACTTAGAGGCTGTAACTTCAATCATTCCCTCATTTCCAGAAACCTGAAGTGTTTTTGAATCTTTAAAACTCCCCAAACCTCTGATTACTTCGATTTGGTTTTTATCCATCAGATACTCTATTCCTTTGACGGTTTGATCAACTACGGATTGTTTTCTCTCAATCATCTTTCGGAAATCAAAGCTCACACCACCTGAAATTTGTATACCGTGATTTTCAAATTCGTGAACCGCCTCTTCATATCTGTGTGAAGAATCTAGTAGTGCTTTAGACGGGATACATCCGACATTTAGACAAGTACCACCCAAAGTATTATCCTTCTCAACAATAGCGGTTTTTAAACCTAATTGAGCTGCACGAATGGCAGAAACATACCCCCCAGGACCTGAACCAATAACTACTAAATCAAACGTTTTCATTCTATTTTATTCAAAATTTTAACCCTGCAAAATTACCTAAAATTGGATAGATTTTGGAC
>Ga0209653_1000656_pt1 | contig 30109 bp, 22 predicted proteins | sample SaaInl6LU_22_DNA_FD_184644 | JGI IMG/M metagenome (GOLD analysis project Ga0209653, IMG submission 184644) | Marine microbial communities from expanding oxygen minimum zones in the Saanich Inlet - ESP_116LU_22_DNA (SPAdes) (version 2) | ecosystem: Environmental > Aquatic > Marine > Intertidal...
GTCATGACTTCATCAAAAATGAGAACGGTGCCGTTGGCGGTGCAGAGTTCGCGAAGGAGTTCGAGGAAGCCGTCGTCGGGAAGAATGAGTCCACAGTTGGCCGGGTAGGGCTCGACGATGATCGCCGCGATTTGGTTGGGGTGATTCTCGAAGGCGGCGCGCACTTCGTCGGTGTTGTTGTAATCGACCACGATGGTCTCGGCAGCAAAGCTGGCGGGAATACCTGCGCTGTCGGGGTTGCCGAGGGTGAGTGCACCCGATCCCGCTTTGACGAGGAGTGAGTCGACATGACCGTGGAAGCAGCCGGCAAATTTGATGATCTTATCACGCCCCGTGTAGCCGCGTGCGAGGCGGATGGCAGACATCGTTGCTTCAGTGCCACTGTTGCACATGCGGACCTTTTCAATGGAAGGCACGAAATCGACGATGAGTTCCGCCATTTCGACTTCGTAAGGATTCGGCGTGCCGAAGCTGGTGCCCTTGTTGAGCGCTTCGCCGACGGCAGCGCGGATGTCCGGATCGTTATGGCCGTGAATCGCAGGGCCCCAAGTGCAAACAAAGTCGATCAGATCAACGCCGTCTGCAGTATATAGATGGGCGCCTTCAGCGCGTTCAGTAAAGAAGGGCGCGCCGCCCACCGAACGGAAAGCACGCACCGGAGAATTAACGCCACCGGGAATGAGTTCCTTGGCGCGTTCGAAAAGAGATTCTGAAGTATTCATGTTATGGAAAATAGAAATTTGAGAAGGCTTTTGCTCTGTATTTAATTTGGTAAGGAAGGCAGGAAAGCAGAAAGAGAGTGTAATCAATAATTAGTCGCGGATGACTCGTTTGATGGTGAGAGGCATACTGTTGAAGTTGAAGAGCAACGCATGGCGTCGTTCGAGCGCTTTCAAGTAACTTCTTGTTCTTGCAAAATCGATGTCGTGTAGATTGGAGACGGCTTTGAGTTCGATGAGTAGTTCTTCGTCTACCAGTAAATCATAGCGGTGTGTGCCCACCTTAGTGTCCATGTAATACACATTACACTCTTCTTGAGTTTGAACAAAGAAGCCACTTTTACGCAGTTCCAAAATCAATGCATTCTCATAAATGGATTCAATGAAGCCTAGACCAAGTGCTTTATGCACGGTGATGGCGCATCCAATGACTTGTTGAGAGAGTTGCTCTAATTCCATATCTCTAATGCTCTGTATTAATCGGTAAGGAATGCAGGAAAGTAGAAAGTAATAAATCTGAAGAATGCAGTCTTCAATTGCGTATGTTTAGTCTTTCCTGCCTTCCTTACTTTAAACCACGTCTCCAAAGTTCTAGCTGACGTATTTTTGCACGATGGGGATGCGGCGGCCGACGCCGAAGGCGAGTGGCGTGGTCTTGAGTCCAGGGGCGGCTTGCTTGCGCTTGTATTCGTTGAGGTCGACTTTGCGGATGATGTCACGCACGACTTCCTCTTCGTAGCCTTTCTCAATAATTTCGGCGGAGGAAAGGCCTTCTTCGACGTAGAGTCGCAAGATGCCGTCGAGCACGGGATAGGGAGGGAGAGAGTCTTCGTCCTTTTGGTCGGGGCGCAGTTCCGCAGAAGGTGGTTTTTCGATGGTGTTCACCGGAATGACTTCGCGCTCGAGGTTCATATGGCGGGCGAGGGCAAAGACCTTCATTTTTGGCAAGTCGGAGATCGCGGCGAGTCCGCCACACATATCACCGTAAAGTGTGCAGTAACCGACCGAGATTTCGCTCTTGTTGCCGGTGGTCAGTAGCAGGGCGCCAAATTTATTGGACATTGCCATGAGTAAGACACCACGGGCTCGGGCTTGGATATTCTCTTCGGTGACATCGGCCGGCATGCCTTTGAAGAGAGGCGCGAGGGCGGCTTCTGCAGCGCTGACGGTGTCGGCGATTCCCACTTCGTGGTATACGATGCCGAGGTTCTTGGCGAGTGCTGCTGCGTCGTCGCGACTGTGTTGACTGGAAATGGAGGAGGGCAATGCGATACCGATCACGTTTTCGGGGCCGAAGGCTTCGGCGGCGAGGGCAGCGACGACTGCGGAATCGATGCCACCGCTGAGACCTATGAGCGCTTTTTTGAAGCCGCTTTTGTGTGCGTAGTCGCGCAGGCCGAGGACGAGTGCGTCTTGCGTGGCTGCGTTGCCCTTGAGGTTAAAGTGTTCGGAAACGACGACGCCTGCAGGGTCTTCGATATCAACCGTGCGCCTCTCGGCGCGGAAGGCGGCTAGGCCAGCGATGAGTCCGCGTTGTGGATGAGCGATCAAGCTGCCGCCGTCAAAGATGAGCTCGTCGTTGCCACCTACAGCGTTGCAGTAAACGGCCGGGCAGTTGCAGCGGTCGGCTGCGAATTGCAGTAGCGGTTCACGCGCTTCGTTTTTACCATCGTGCCATGGGCTGGCGGAGAGGTTGAGCAGGAGGTCGATGCCTTTTTCTGCAAGCGTGGTGAGTGGATCTACATTGTAACGACGATTAGTCGGCACGGAAGGCGCGGTCCAGATGTCTTCGCAGATGGTGATGCCGATTCGTTGGCCCTTCCATTCGTGGATGACGGGTGAGAGGGCGGGTTGGAAATAGCGGTCTTCGTCGAATACATCGTAGCTAGGAAGGAGGCACTTATGGGCGACGGTTTGCACGGCTCCGTTTTCGCACCATGCAGCGGAATTGTAGAAGGGGCGGCCTGCCTTGTCTTTGCTTCGAGCACTGACAGTGCCGATAACTGCGGGCACGCTGCCGATTTCTTTGGTGATTTCGGCGAGGGTGGCTTCGACATCGCTGACGAAGCGACTTTTAAACAGCAGGTCTCGGGGTGGGTAGCCACAGATGGCGAGTTCGGGGAAGAGCACGAGCTCGGCGCCTTCGCCTACGAGCTGCTGATAGGCGTCCAGTATGAGCTGTTTATTGCCGGCGAGGTCACCGACGGTGGTGTTGATTTGAGCGAGACCGATCTTCATAGGTGAAATCTTAAAACAATTGTTTGATGTGGCGACTTGCAAATAGTTCGCTGCCAGAGATAGTCACGACCTGTAAAATAACGAGCTGTGACTCCACCACTATTTTCCGATGTTTAGAGAACTCAAGACTTTCAGTAGCTTCCTTTTAATGACGGCGCTTTTTGCTGGCGGATTGTATGCTGGCGATACTGCAAGTGATGCCGTATCGAAAAGGCCAGAGATCTTAACCGTTGCTGCTATGTTTGAGCATATTAAGACGCAAAGTCCACGTGTGCTCTATGAGAAGGAATCGGTGAGGCGTGCTTTAGAGCGCAGCTTTCAGCAACGTGCGGCCCTGTTGCCGCAACTTTCGATTCGTGCACAGCAGTCGCGCACACAGTTTGGTAGTGGTTTTTCGGGAGGCGGTTTTGACGGCCCGCCATTCAATTCATTTACATCCAGAGTAGTCGGGTCGCAAACGATTTTCGATACGCAGAAATATTCAAATTATCGTCTGGCGAAGTTGGATGAAGCTGTTGCTAGCAATGATTATGAAGTCGCCCTGCAAGATATATTGGATCAAGCGGTGCAGCTTTACTTCACGCATCTACGAGATTTGCGGCGAGTTGAAATCGTGCAGAGTAATATTCAGCGTTACACCGAGTTATTAGACTTAGCACGCGATCAATTTGCTGCGGGAGTTGTCGTAAAAATTGATGTGACTCGTGCGGAAGTGCGTGTGGCTACCGAGCAGCGTTCATTGATGGAGGCGAAGGCCTTGGTGCAGGAGTCGATTTTGCAACTCAAGGCACTGCTCGATCTGGATCTCGATGCGACCTTACTGCTGGATCGTTCAATAATTGAAGGGATTAACGCGCCGCCCTCTTTAAAGAAGTATGCGAACCAAGAGAAGTTAGTTGATTTACGACCAGAGCTACAAAGTCAGCAATTACAACTCGATCAGGCGCGGCTCGCTCGCAAGGCTGCCGCATGGCAACGCTTACCGAGCATCGAGCTGTTTGGGGAATGGGGCTACGATACCGATGAAGCTTTTGATGGGAATGAGCAAGAAGGGTGGATTGTAGGTCTGCGGGCAACGATGCCGCTGTTTGAAGGAGGGCGCATTGCTGCTGAGCGCCGCGAGGCAATCTCGGCAGAGCGTCAGCGTGAGTATGCGATGCGCGATTTAGTGAATCGTATTCAGCGTGAGTTTCGCTTTGCGATGATTGATATGGATTCCCGTTATTCGCAGATTGAGATCGCCCGCGACGAGATCCGCTTAGGCCACGAAGAAGTGAAGCAAGCGACTGAGCGCTACCGTGAAGGTTTGGCCGACAATCGAGAGTTGATCGACGCGCAGCAGAATTTAGCCGATGCAGAGCAAAGTCATTTACGCGCGATTTACTTATATGGTCTCAGTCGATTAGCCTTTGCGCGAGCGATTGGCTCAGTCGAGCGTGTATTGGAATAGTTATGGCAGCGCATCCGAATAAACTGATTTTAGCCTCCGCATCTCCGCGACGAAGCGAGTTGTTAGAACGTATGGGGCTGCGCTTCGAAGTGCATCCTTCTCATGCAGATGAAGACGATTCAGGCTCGAACGGGCCTGAGCTCATGGTGCTTAAGAATGCTGAATTAAAAGCAGATGCGATGGTTGCCAGCTATCCAGATGACTTAGTGCTCGGTTCAGATACGACCGTGGCACTTGGAAATGAGGTATTGAGCAAGCCGATCGACATCGGAGATGCAAAAGCAATGTTGCAACGATTGTCTGGCAATACACACACCGTCTATACGGCCGTGGCACTGCGTTGGCAGGCCAGTGAGTTTGCGGAGTCATTTGTCGAGCGCAGCGAGGTGCGCTTCAAGCACCTGGATGACGCCACCATAGACGCTTATTTTCGCATGGTTAATCCACTCGATAAGGCGGGCGCGTATGGTATACAAGAGGGGCGCGACTTAATTATCGAATCAGTCGATGGCTCCGTAGAAAATGTCATGGGGTTACCCATACAAGCGCTCGTAGTTAAGTTTAAGGAACGCAGTTTCGACTTTGCGGTCGAAAGCTGATCTGATTCATAAAACTTTGGGCACCACAGAAACAGTCAGTGGGTGGAAGCATCCCTTCGATAACTATCGTCAAGAACGACGATGGACTACGATCTGCGCGCTGGTGTTGGCGGCCTTGTTGCACCTTGGAGTCTTTGTGGTGCTTCCCGATGAGCTATTACCAGAGTCTGCGGTGGGGATGAATGAGGACTCTGCTTTGGAGGTCGAAATTTTACTGCCAGAGGCATTGACGGCTGACATGTTGAAGTTTGTCGAGGTCAATCCAGACGCACCAGAGAACGAGCCAGATCGCCAGGATCAGTATTCTTTTCGCAGTCAGCAGGCAGCGAGTGAGAATGTCAGCGACAATCCGCTGGAGGCCCCCGAGGTCGATGGTGACACCAATTCACAGAAAATACTGCAAGGGTCTCTCGACCAAGCGGCACCATTACCTCCTGGCGTCTATGCGCCTGCAGCTAACCCAGGAGAAGGAGAAGGGATTGATGGAGGTAAGCTAGGCGTGCCAGAGCAAGCCCCGCAAGTGACCGCTCAACCCTTGCCTACTCCTGCCTTTTTACAGCAAGCAGCAGTGACTGATGAGGGGCCAGGTAGCCGCTTAGAGGAATCCGGGAAAGCACTTGAAGTGACAGAAAATCCTGATCCGAATGCGCCGATCGATTTATATCGCCCACAAGCTTCTCAAGCAGAGCTCGCTCAGCAACAGCCTGGTGATGGCAATGGAGGATCGCAGGCAAAGCCTGTGCCTCGTGAGCGACCGCGGTTAGCTCCCGAGCTCGTTCGCGGGCCGCTTATGCAATCACGCGGCACCACGCGCCTACGAGGTTCGCTCGCTATTGATGCAACATTTAGTGAATTTGGTGAATACCAGCAGCAGTTCTACGCGGCCTTACAGACAGGCTGGTATCAAGAAATTGAGTTTTATCAGCCGATCGATACGTCAACGAATGTGATCGTGCGCTTTACGATGCAATCTGATGGAGTGATTCGTGATGTGGAGGTGGTTGAGTCGACTGCAAGCGAGATTGCCACAATTATTTGTGAAAGCGCGATTATCAAACGCTCGCCTTATCGAGCATGGACGCGTGAAATGGTTCAAGTCTTTGGTAAAGAGCGCACATTGCAGGTCGCATTTAGGTATCGCTAGGTCGGGCGTATTTAGAATGCCGCGCGAGCTAAGAGGCAGCGGATCACATCGTCGCTTCTACTGTGCTGGAATTGGCTGATTGGATGTCGTCGTTTGTCCAAAACTGACGATCTGGACCTGCAGACCTGATTTCGATTTTTTGTCCAGACAAGGGGTGGAAGAAATAGGGTGTGCCCCAAGTGTCGACGAGTTGATTGCCCTGAATGGCTTCGCTTTCTGGATCGATGAATACGATGCGCAAACGGTTTTTGCCTAAGAGTTGCTCAGTGAATTCAAAGTTTTCAACACCAACAGGGTTTTCTTGATAGGCGAAACGGTAGTGATCAATGAGCTCGTGAATCGTCTCGAGTGCGCGTTTAGGTTCGATGGTTTTACTTAATGAACGACTGGCTTCGATCGATGGATTGTAGAGCACATTGCCATTTTTGAGACGCGTGATTCGTGGATCGGCTGGGTCTGGGGTGTCGTATGGATTTTGTAGTTTCGTCGAGGGTGTCTCCGTCTCAGTTTTTGATGGAGCTGTCGCTTGCTCGATCGTCGTCTCTTCTGATTGGCGAACCTTTCCAAGCTGTGATAGCTGAAAATAAAGATAGAGGGCGACGGCCGCGATGAGGATACCGAAGCCGATTTGTAGTTGAATTTTCATTACAGGAATCCAAGGTTTGCGGCAGGTGCAAAAGGGTCGTCGAAGCGGTAGAGGTTTGGGAAGATGGTTTGCATTTCACTACTACCGGCGGGCACACCGAACCAGTTGGCAAGCACGGCTGCAAATTGATCGACGGATGTAGTCGGGATCCAGCGACCGCGCGAGCCGCTTGGCACATCGTCGAGACCTCCGACGGAGAGTTCGGGGTAGGCACCGTAGAATGATCCGCCATTGACTGCGCCGCCGAAAGCGAAGCTGTGTGAGCCCCATGCGTGATCGGTTCCCGCAGTGACTATGTCGGTGCCATTTGGAGTCCAGGTGCGATTGAAGTCGGAGGCTTGGAAAGTAGTAACTTTATCGTAGCTGAAATTAGCGTCTTTGGTAGCGAGTTCTTTCATGCCTGCGTTGAAAGCGCCAATTGCTCGGTCGAGTTGATCGAGTAGCCCCGGAAGGGAACCGTTGATGCTGGCGTGATTGTCAAAGCCGCCGAGATCGACGAAGAAAATTTGGCGATTGTTACCGAGGCATTCACGGCCTGCGATCAGGCGTGCCACTGCTTTGAGTTCATTTGCGATACCACTATCGGCTCCATAAGCGGTAAAAATTGTATCGAAATCGATGCCCAGAGACGATTCGATTTGAATGGCTTGAGTGATAATTTCTTCGTTGGCGCGTGCGCTGCGCACGACTTCGCTGTAGCCCTCTTCGATGATGTGAGCGTGGCTGTATTGCATGATGCGTTCTAGCGCCTTGAGGCGTTGCCCAGTGGAGCCGGTTTGATAGCTGCCATCGGGGTTGAGCGCACTGCCATAGTTGCTGCCAAAGCTGGCAAGACTGATTGCACCGGTAGAGGTGACTGAATATTGATTTACCGAGTTGCCGCCTTGCATGAACTGATTGCCGCCTGCTGCGGTGATCATCATGGATGTTTGGCTATTGGCATTCCAAGTATCGTTGTAGAGATCTGAGACACGCGCACCCCAGCCTGAGGTGTAAGGTTGGTCCGCGATGGAGGACATCCACTGGGTAACTTGGTCGGAGTGTGAGAAGAGTTGCTTGGGTAGGCTGGTCGTGCTGTAGCCGTTTTTATTGGTAGGTTCGGCCAGTGTGCCGACATTGGTGACGAAACTTGCGTCGCCATCGTTGAACATGGCAGCAAGGTTTACCAAACTTGGGTGAAGGCCGTAGGGTTCACCACCTTGTGCGTTAATGGGAATCGTGTTGTCAACGCCTGCCGGATTGTAGGTAGCATTTACAACACCGTTGGCGATGCCCACGGCTCCACGGTCGGAGGCGTAGGCTTCGGCTTGTGAGTTGCCCGCGATAGGAATGATCACGTTGTTCATGTCACAACCGCCACGTAAGAAAATACAGACCAAAGCTTTGTAATCGCTGCCGACGAGCAGTGGGTTTTGCACACTTGCTGCTGCGGAGTTGATCAGGGAGAGTTGCGCGATGGTGTTGACGAGCGGGCCAATAGTCATGGCGCCGCAGGTGCCGGCCTTTAAAAACTGGCGGCGGGAAATATTTTTCAAATCCTTGGGCATGGTGTTATTTCTTAACTTGGTATTCAGGAGTGAAGGTGAGTAAGTAGAGCGCATCCTCCAGCTTATCACGGCGGTTGGCATCATCGCTGGAGCCGTCGTAAGGATCGCCGTAGCCTAGTGTGATTGCATCGATGATTAGCTCGCGTGGGTTTTTGAGGAAGTCATCGAGACCGTGGACATTGGGGTCGTCATTGTCAGATGCGTCATACGGATAGCGCATTTTGAAGAGTCCATTGGTTAGACGCTTATCAAGCTCGTCGACGAGCGCTTCGTCGGCAAACGACTCGCTGCTACGACCGCGAGGGACACGGCGAATTTGTGCACGTGAGCCATTCGACCCGCTGACATACATAAATACGTTGGCAGAGTTGGGTTCGAGCGTCTCGCGGATCATGACGCCGGCTTTGGCCCATTCGTGCGTAACGAGTAGGCTGTCTACTTTGGTGGTAATTTCACCGTCGCCAGTGAGGTGTTGATACGCCTTGTGGCATTCGTCGTTGGTGCTCCAGATGTCGTTGCCTGACGCTGTGATCGTAAATTCGCCGGGGGCGTTCTCAGTGGCGCTTCCGCTAGCGGCGACATTGCCTATCTCGGTGCTATACCATGTGCCTTCGCCACCGGTTATGCTGACACTGCTGAACTCAGCTGTGGTGAGCGTTCCGTCCAGATGACTAGTGACGGCCAAACCAATAAAGACCTCGCTGGCCATGGGCAGAACCTGGGTATCGACTACGGTCCATGTGATGCCGTCTATCGATTCGCTCGTGGTAAAGGTGTCGCCAGTCCGATTGAGTCGCACCCAATGAGGTAACGAAGCGTTGACGGCGCTAGAGCCATAGGTTGAACTCGTGGTGCCGTTGGCAACGGTGGTCAGGCCGGATGTCGGCTCAGTAGCAGGGTAGAAGGTATCTGCCAGTGCTTGGAGCGGTAGTCGTATTTGTTCATTCTGATCGGCCAGGTCTGAGTTGAAGGCTTGCTTTTGTGCATATTCATCGACTGCCATTCCTGTTGGGTTTGTTTGATCATTTCTAGTGGATCCGATTGCGGTAGCGAATTGTCCGCTTGTTGAGCGTGTGATGTTTTCAAAATAATTGATGGCGCGTATGACATCCGGTTCATTTGCGAGTTGTAGTTCGGGGCTCACCAATCCTGCATCTCCAATTGCGCCGCCCGGTGAAAAATCAGGCGTATACCAATTAAATACGGTGGGTTGCCAGAAGACGTCCATTTGCAAGCCTTCTGTGCCGTCGGTTCTGAATGAGGAGAAGACTGCTCGGTAGTTGTGATCCTGGGAATCCTTTTGATCCGTTGGGTAGCCGAAATTTTCCAGATACAAGTTGGGGTTGGTATAATCGCCGATGCCGTCGTATGGGGTGAGACCTCCTTCGTCACGGAGTGGGATGTTTGAATAAACGTCCAGAGCCCGAAGCATTTGCAGGTAACCTTCGAGTGGTGATTTTTTCATGCCAAAGGTGGTGTTATTCAGATCGATGTTACGTGCTTCCGGATCGAGCAAGATCGCCTTGAGTGTTGCTCCAAGATCGCCTTCGGTGTTTTTGAAGACGGTCGCGACACGGTGGAGGTAGTCCTTGGATGGATTGGAAGTCGTGAAGCGTTGGATAAGGCGTAATGAGATAAAACCTGGTGTGCTGACGTGACTGTTGACCATGTCGTAGTCTGGTTGTCCGTCGCCGGGCTTGCCGGCGAGCCAATCAATGGCGTCTTCGATGTCGGCGACACCTTGTTCAGAGAAGTCCAGTAAATGGCTGTTGTCGATAGTGACTCCCGCGAAGGTTTTAGGTCCAAGATTGTGATAGGCTCCAAACATCTTCATCGGATAGAGCTCGGACCGTGAGATCACGTCATTGGCGTCACTTTCAAAGAAATTGTTATTGTCCGGAACGAAAGCTTGGCCACCCCATGTGCGGTCGCCGTTGCCGTTTTCGCGGGTGAGGCTGTAGCTCTGTCCGGTTAAGATCTTGGCGAACTCTCGAATGTCGGCATTGGTATAGCTGGCCTTGGGTAACCCGTTTGCGGTGAGTTTGAGATCACCGTTCGGCCAGATTTCGAATAGGCCGATTGAGAAGAGCTGCATGTTTTCACGAGCCAAATTCTCGTCGGGATAGGTGTCGAACAAGCCGTCGCCATCAAAGTCGATCGGTTTTTGATTCTTTAGGCTGGAGAGCCAGGTGCCCATGAGAGGACTCCAGTTCACAAAGCCAAGCACATCACGGTAGTGGCCAAATGCGTGCGTATTGAGCTGATCCTGATAGTTGCAGGTGGCGATCGGTTCTTCGTAGATATCGCTAAGCGAGTTACTGACGACGACAATCTGCTGTAAGGCAAAGCCCATTTTCTGGCGAAGCTGATCGTTCGCATTCAGCATCATTTGCAGGAAGGTTTCGCGGTTGATCGATCGGTAGCCTCCATCGCTTAGGAGGTTGGGGCCCAGGTTGTCACTGGCGAGTTGATATTGGGTGTTATTAAGTGGGAAGACTTGATCGAGATACCAGTGCTCGGGATTCGAATCACTACGGTCGATTGTTGGCCATGTGGTTGGAAGCACCGGTAGGCCGGTGGTGATGGGTGCCCAACGTGCCGGATCGAATACGCCGGAAATTTTTAAATGCTGGAAGTAGGCAGCCACCATATAGTCGACTAGGTAAGTTTGTGGTGTCGCGACCTCGTCGATTTGTGTGTCGATCCAGTCCGCATACGCAGTGTTTCGGTGATAGTTCGGGTTACTGATGCGCTCTGTAGCAATCGTCTGAAGGAGTGCGTCGACACTTGCATCGGTCGCTCCAAAAGTTGCTTGGTTGAGGAAGCGTCGGATATCCACTTCGAGCAGGTCGCCGGAGAGTTGCGCAAAATCGGTAGAGCCAGGACTATCCGCTGGGGCTGCATCACCCGGGTCTGTAATCGAACCTTCGGAGAGATTGAGGAATGCCCAGATTTCTCCTGCGGGGTTGCCGATTGTATGAATATTTAGGTAGAGTGGTGTTTCACTATTCTGGGCAAAGAGTGAGTCGATAATGGTTTGTTTGGACGCGGCACCACCTGCGGAGGGCACGGCTCCGGAGGATTGTGTCAGATCCCATGGGTAGCCGTCGCCGTCTTCGACGCCATTTGGAACGGCATCACCTGCGAGAACGATTGCGGGGAAATATTGTAGCTGTCCGTTGAATGGCTCGGATCCGGGCTCCGGACCAGAGACGCCACCTGGTTCGTTGGTAATTGGATAGATGATACTGCCTGCGGTGTTGCCCGGGTTGGCCTTATGGACGTGTGAATCCTGTTGTGCGGTAGTTAGGTTTGAATATTCGTTCCAGAAGCGCATTTCGGTGCGTGGGCCGTTAATGGTTGCGGTCAGCGATCCTGCTCCGTTGGTCGCAATCACTGCATTGCCATCTTGGCTGAACGCACCGGTAAAAATGGTGATATTGTCCGGGCTGTCAGGTAGGTCGAAAATTTGAATAGAAGCGCCGTTGATTAAATTGGACGCGGTATAGCTTCCGTCAATTGAGTCCGCGATGCCAATGTTGAGTGTCTCGGGGTATTCATTGATCGCGTCGAGAGTCGCGATCACGGTGAGCACTTTCTCGGTTTCACCGAATTCGAAATGCACACTATCGGTGACGATCGTTCCGTCTTCGTCGATGAGCTGATAGTCCTCCAGCTCAGCCGCTTCGTCGCCGGCGGTTCCAACCATCATACAGCAGATGCCATTACAAATAGTAGTGGTCTCGCCGGTATTGGCCAAGGGGATGATTTCCAACTGGACGGTGAGGGGAGTGAGGACGCCTTCGCGAGTGATGGTGATTTCTCCGTTATCAGGGATTGTATTGGGATAGTTACTCTCCATTGCACAAGCGTCTGAACCGAACAGTTGGATGTCCGGCACCCCTTGAGATGCCGTAATTAAATTGGCAACCGCGGTTGCATCCGGTGTGCCGTTTGTCGTTTCGGAATCAAAGAAGAGCAACTCGTTGTGTGCGGCGAGTGCAAGTTCTTCCCAATCGGGAATGCCGTCACCGTCTTGATCGACTTCTGCAATATTCAGTTCAAAGAAATTGGGGGTGTTGCCGTTGCCGAAGTCGACATAATTGGGAATGAGGAAACCGTTTCCTTGGATTAGGCCGTTGGTGATCTCCCAGTCGTCGAAGATTATATTGGGGGCGCTGGCGTTAACGAGTCGAACACTACTGAATTGATCTACGACGTTAGGACCATCTCGGTAATTAAGCCCTGTAGCTGATCCAATAAGGTTTCCATTTGGATCACTTACATAAATGTCGAAGGTGTCTTTGCTAACAATGTGATCTCCCGTTGGAGTTCTGTATTGGAAGCCGCTCGCAGATAGGGAGGTTACCATTTCGATGCGAAAAGTTTTGTCGAATTCGACATCTATTGTAATATCGCTGCCGCCGGAACCGCCGGCTCTCACTTCAGCAATAGTTCCAGATGACCGGTCTTCTAGATCGATTCGTGGGCCTTCCTGATTGCTGTCGTTTTGATTCATCCAAAACAACGGTGTGTGTTGAGCTCCGGCGCTCATATTAAACAGCCAAGTTGCGTAGAGGTGTTCGGTAGTTGGGGTATGGTATATGCGTTCTTGAGACAAAGTTCCGAGGTCAGATGTGACGCGTTCAGCATAGCCGCTCATGTCTAGAGTGCCGGTGACCAGTCCCGCACTGTTGACCCATATCTGACCCGTTTGACCGACGCTGTCATAGTCATGTTCACGCAAGACGCTGTGAGTTTGCGTTTCGCTGTGGAAGTAAAGTTTGTTCAGATCGTCCGAATCAATGAGCTCGATACCGCTCAGTCCAGGGCCAGACCACGCGATTTGCATGTGCTGCTTGGGAATCGCGCCGACATAATTGATGGTGATAAGGTATGGCGTATCTGCGGTGAGTGGGAGTTGTGTGGATCGCTGAGTTGCGTAAGTTTCCCATTCGCCGGGTTGGATGCCGGTTTGCGCAGGGAGCACTTCCGCGATTTTGAAAGGAGACGCCACCGTAGGCGGCAAATTGATAAAGACTTCAGCGGGGCCGCCGGAGCTTAAGTAAAAGGTGTAATTCCCTGACTCGGGCGTATTGACCCAGAATCGTATCTGCGCCCCGTAGCCTGTCGCCAAAAACGCGGGTGCTTCCGGCTTGTTTTGATACATTGTGCCATCGGGAGTTTGTGGGAATGTAGCGAATGCTTTCAGCGTATCGACGGTGTTGGCGGGGAGGTCGGCCCAAAAATCGATTTGAATTGGGCTGTAGGTTTCCGCGAGACCGTCTTTTTGTATGAAGAGTTCCCGAACGGCACCATGTCCCGGCCAGCCCTTGTTGATGGGATCGAATGCACTCAGATCCCGCGAGTGGTTGACGCTATAATGCTTTCCCTGAAGTGTCTGAAATTGCAGATGTATGTCGTCGGGACTGTTTTGAATCACGACGGGCAGTAAGGAAGGGCGGCTTTCGCTGCTGAAAGGATCCGTTCCTGCGATGCATTCTTCAAGGTTGGTAAAGCGGTCGCCATCGTCGTCCGCGTTCAGGATGAGATCGCTGGCGTTGAAACGCTGTTCCCATACATCGCTCAATCCGTTGCTGTTCTCATCGATCGCATGTGCACCACAGCAAATCGATAAGCTGGCTGCTAAAAATAAGTAGAGTGGTCGCTTCATTGGCTAAAGTGGGAGGACCCCCTTGCGAGTGAGGGGGCAAGCGCATGGGGTGCCAAACAGTCTACACGTATTGAAGCGAAATGGGCAGGCCTAAATGACTTAAATGCTGATCCATCGCTGTTTTACATGTTTTATTTACGCTGGGTAGGGAGAAATGATCGTGTTCAAATGGAGGATGGACCTTATTTTGGTCCAAAAACGGACGGATGAATTTTTGATTTCAATGCGCTTGAGCATAAAAAAGGCACCGTTTAGGTGCCTTTAGTTTTTGAAATGTTTTTTTAATCCCAGGAGTAAATCATTCTAGAATAGTAGGTGGTATCTAACTTTTCTGGAGCAGCGGGCTGGCTGTTGTATTCATTTTTGACTCCCATGCGTATTTTCCAGTTTTCGCCATTACCGATTGGGATTACGATTCCACTGTCGTGCACGACACGGTAAACCGCAAAGTCGTCAACACTGGGGACGAAGGTCAGATCGTTCTCCATTGAGAAGAAGTCTTTATATTTGTAGGTGTGTGCGAGGCCGAAGTCCAATGTCGCTGAGGATTCGTTCTCAATATTGTCTTCGTATGCGGTGTAGCGATAGCCGATACCGGACCGTGCAACAAGGGTTTGCTGCTCTTTATTGATTATTCGAAAGGACATACCAGCTCCATTGGTGGAGCGCAGATCGATTTGGTCGATGGGATCTTGCTCAAGTTCTGTGCGCACATACCAACCGTAGTGTTCGCTGAAGAAGGACTCATAGGAAACGCCGCCTGCGATGCGATCTTCGGTTTTGTCGCCATTCTTTTCGCGTTGCTCATACTCTCCGAAGAACGCGAGCTCGTCGTTTGGGCTTTTGAGTTTTGCTTCGAATTGTAAGCCAAGGCTAAACTCCTCGGTGTTGCCATCTTTGCCAAGTAGGTCGACGCCGCCACGGAATTTCCACTTGCGGCGCTCTGCTTCTTCTTTTTCGCGTAGGGCAATGATTGCGGGGTCTTCTCCTGCGGTGCTCCAAGAAGCCGAGACGCGTGCCATGTCGGTTTCTAGGACGCCATCTTCAGATTGGATTTTGAGCTTTCCATTGCCTGTCGATTCGACTGGTCCAGCCATCGTTGTGCCGCTTGCCAAGCGAACGAATACGGGGTTCTCGGTATCGAATGAGGCGACTTGTTCCTGTTGGATCTCGAGTTTTCCCGCATAGCTCGTTTCTAGGTGGATCACGCCAGCATCGATCAGTGTAATAGAGCCTGTTAGCCGCGCGCCGTCTTTGGTGGTCACGGTGTCGGCATGTGTGTATGTGCTGGTGATACAGAGGGCGATGCCCAGTGCGAGAAGTGTCTTTTGAACGGTCATGTTGAAATGAGATTCGTAGCTTTCGGGTATGCGTATTGTTGCAAAAAATACGGATTCCCCGTCAGAGGAATCCGTAAGTAGCAAATTGCGAACCGATTACTCGGATTTGATTAAAATTTCCTTCGCGCTCAAGCCTTGCTTGATCATTGGTAAAACGTGTTCGGTGTAGGGCACGATCACTTCGAGGACGTAGGGGCCATCGTGTGCGATCATTTCTTCGATAGCACCTTTGAGGTCTTCACGTTTGACGACTCGCTTGCCTGCCACGCCGAAACCTTCGGAGATCTTTACGAAATCTGGATAGATTGCGTCGAGATTGTCTGGCCCGCCGATATTGTCTTTGTCACAGAGGATGGTTTGTCCGCGAACACTTTCGTAGAGTAAGTCTTCCCACTGAACCACCATGCCAAGGTGTTGGTTGTTTAGGATGATAGTCTTGGCGTTGATCTTTTCGATCTTAGCAGTCGCCAGTTCTTGGATATTCATCATGAAGCAGCCGTCACCATCGATATTGACGACGAGCTTATCAGGAAAAGCGACTTGTGCGCCGATGGCTGCCGGAAGACCGAAGCCCATAGTGCCGAGACCGAGCGAGCTGATGTAAGTGCGTGGCTCACGGAATTTAAAGAACTGTGCGGCCCACATTTGGTGTTGTCCCACACCAGTCGTGATGATCGCATCGCCCTTGGTGACTTCGTAGAGTGCTTCGATCGCCTCTTGTTGGGTGATGTGACCAGTCTTGTCGTAGCTGAATGGATATTCTTTTTTCCATCCTTCGATGGTTGCATTCCATTTGCTGATGTCGGGCTTTTTGAATTTGCCCGCCTTGACGAGCTCCGTCATACGCTTGAGCGCATATTTCACATCCGAGTGAATCGGGTGCTGCACGCGCTTGTTTTTGTTGTGCTCGGAAACATCGATGTCGATATGGACGATTTCTGCATCCGGAGCGAATTTGGAAACAAGTCCGGTGATACGGTCGTCGAAACGAGCCCCTGCGCAAACAAGGATGTCGCTGTCGCAGACAGCCCAGTTGCCAGCAACCGTGCCGTGCATGCCGAACCAGTAGAGTGATTGTGGGTGCTCCGCATCAAATGCGCCAAGGCCCATGAGTGTCGAGGCAACAGGTAGGCCTGTGACTTCGGCAAATTCACGTAGTTCAAGGTGTGCATCCGCAGAAATGATACCGCCACCGATATAGAGCACTGGACGCTCTGCACCGCTAATCAAATCGAGCACTTCGAGGAGTTCTTCGTCGCTTGCTTCAGGCTTAGTGGATTCGATTTTGTAGCCTGGGATATCGATCTCGGCTGGGAAAGTGGGCGCGTAGATGGCTTGTTGCACATCCTTAGGGATGTCGATCACAACAGGGCCAGGGCGGCCAGTGGTTGCAATGTGAAAGGCTTCTTTAACGACGCGTGGAAGGTCTTCCTTGTCCAATACGAGGAAGCTGTGCTTCACGATCGGTAAGGTCATGCCAAAGAAGTCGGTTTCCTGAAAAGCAGTTTTTCCAATAAACTGTTGATAGACTTGACCTGTGATCGCGATGAGCGGGATGCTATCCATGTAAGCATCTGCAATACAGGTCACGAGATTTGTCGCTCCAGGGCCAGAAGTGGCCATGCAGACACTGGCTTCACCCTTAGCGCGGGCATAGCCGTGAGCCATAAAGCCACCGCCTTGTTCGAACCGAGGAAGGATGGTGCGGATCTTTTCACTCTTAGTGAGCGCTTGGTGCAACTCCATAGACGCACCACCCGGATAGGCAAAGACCACATCCACACCCTCGCGCTCTAGAGAGGCGACCAAGACATCTGCACCCTTCATTTCGGGTCCAATTTCGTCCTGCTTAGGGAAGTCGATAGCTGTATCGGTTTTCATTATGATGTGGTTGTTTTACGTTGTGTTCTAGGAGCGAGCCGAAGCGCTCGCGTGAAAGGGCAAGGAAGAAGACAGTAAATTGGCATCAAATCAAGCTCGTAAGACGATTCTAAGGTTGCAGGCACATTCTTTCAGTTTTTTTCTCCGAATTAGCAGGGGAAATCGCGCTTTTCTGCAGGGAATCGCCATGTGGCCGCACTTTTGTCTTTTCGAGCTTCGGGAAATAGCGGAATCTCAATCAGTCATGTTGGCGGCCCGCATCAGATTCAGTTTTTGCCTCTGTCTGCTTAGTCTGAGTATCTCTGACTTGACTTCATTAGTTCTGCATACATACTTATCAGAAAATATAAACACATAATCCATAAGACAGGGTTCAACGCCTACCTTAGCCTCAAAAAAACAAATTCATGAAAAAAACAACACTACTCCTCGGGACCATGCTAGTGGCCGCTCAGGTTGCGTCCGCACAGGTCAACGCGTTCGCTTTTGAATTTGAAACGCCTGGCGTTGATGAAGACTGGCAGCATAATGGTGCTATCAACGGTGGTGGTAGTGATATAACTGGACCTACAGCAGTTACTGTAGCTGGAACAGGTGAAGGGGTTCTTACTGGCCAGCAACTGCCTGGCAATGGAGACTTGAGAGTCCTTTACAATCCTGACCTTACTCTAGATACGGGAGCGTTTAGTTCATGGAACAGCATTGAGATTCGCTTTCGTCAGTTAGACGGGCTGGCTGGTTCCCCACAAACTTTGACTGGGGCTACTAGCGGTATGCACCTAGGTATAAATACTGCAGCCATATTTGTTGATGGCAGCGCTTTCACAGAGGAGGTTCCATCCGACCCCGAGTTTTGGTATACAGCTACTTTAGATATTACAGGTTTGGGCACCGCTGATATCACTCAGATTCGGATTGATCCAATCGGATCTTTGACACAGAATTACGAGCTTGATTACGTTCGTGTCACTGCGATAGCAGTCCCAGAGCCAGGCACATTTGCACTCATTTCAGGTGCATTGGCACTTGGCTTCATTATGGTTCGCCGCCGTAGATAATTGCGCGATTGAATTAATATAACAGCTTTTTAAGGCGTGAACTTCGGTTCACGCCTTTTTTTGTTCATTGTGATTAGTCGTGGAATGCATGATGTATATCGATTCTAAAAATGGTTGCCCTATCCCGTGTATAGGGCACCGCGAGTGGGTGCGACTCGCGCCGCAGGGAAGTTCTAGGCTCCATAGATCCGATGCGCCGCAAGACGCGCTACACAATACCGATCAATCATTTTTTGAATCTGTATTAGAACCTCAGATTGACGTGTATTCACGTTCATGAACGGTTCACTTATCTTTTTAGGTGGGACTCCCACCATCTTGTCGAAGGTGAACTACATTGATTGCCTTATACCGTTTCTAGTATTGTTTGATGCGGTAGCGCAGGCGTGTCTCACGCCGCACGAAAGTTTGTGGTGCCTTGTAAGTGTCGATGCGCACCGAGGACGGTGCTGCGCTACCCTGTAATAGGGCCGATTAATCATTTTTCAAAACGGTATTAGAGCCTTGCCGCTTGTGATCATCTTCTGGGGCCCCTTGGGCTTCGTATGTGTTTCCCGCAGTATTAATATCTGAAATTCTCTTTAAACTCCTTTGAGCAGTCCTGAGCTGTCTCCGAAACGTGGCACGTGCACACCAGCTTTGTCGAGCATCGTGCAGTAGAGGTTACACATTGGCTCGTCATTATATTTGATGTGGCGATTTCCTTCAACGGCACCACCGGCGAGGATGACCGGCAGGTTGTTGTGCTTGTGGCGGTTGCCGTCGCTGATGGCGCACCGTAAACAATCATGCAGCTGTCGGCGAGACTTTGCCCAGAGCCATCGGGGGTATTTGTGAGCTTTTCGAGGAAGCGTGCGAAGGCTTGTAAATAAAACTCGTCGATCGCCTTGAGGTTGTTCGACCTTTGCCTGGTCGCCTTTGTGGTGTGAGAGTTGGTGATGCCCAGCGCTGATATTTAACTCCGGAAAGCTTCGACCTGAGCCATCGTTGGCTTGTAGGAAGGTAATCACCCGGGTGGAATCGGTTTGAAAGGCCAACAACATGAGATCATACATGGTGTCCAAGTATTCGCTGTAGCTTGCGGGTATGCCATCGGGCAGCTTGAAGTCTTCGGGGACTTCGTTTGGATTAAAGACCTTGGTTTGTAGGCGTTTTTCAACCGTGCGTAAAGAGGTGTAGTAGGCTTCCAGTTGCTCGCGATCTTCCGAACTGATTTTGCGATTCAGGCGCGCGGTATCGCCGCGCAGAGAGTCGAGCACGCTTTGTTGTTGCTTCATACGGTGCTCCATGAATGCAAGTTCGTGTGGATCTCTGGCGCCGAAGAGTTGTTTGAAAATTTGGCTTGGGTTGACCTGTGGTGGTAAGGGTGTGCGCTCATCTTGCCACGAAATATTGTAGGCGTAGGCGCAGCTATAGCCGCTGTCGCAGACGCCACTCGTGCGTTTTTTGGATGCAGAAAGTTCGAGTGAACGGAAGCGACTCCCTGCGCTCAAGTGATCGGCTGCGACTTGATCGAAAGAGCGCCCGAGGTGGATGTCTTTGCCGCCAGTTTTCTTAGCTTGGGCACCAGTTAGAAAGGTTGCGTTTGCGCGTGCGTGATCACCATCCACGCTGTTTCAGTTTTTGGATGGCGGGAGGCGGTGTGAAAGCAGGGCATAGTTATGGGGAAACGTGTCCTTTTGGTTACAATGCCATTAAAGATACCATGCATGTGCACGATTTTCATGCGACATTACTACATTTACTCGGAATCGATCACGAACAGCTGATCTATAAGTTTCAGGGACGTCGTTTCCGCCTTACCGATGTGCACGGGCATGTGGCTAAGGGTATACTCGCTTAGAGTTATATTTTTCGCCGGTTTGTTTAGCGGGGTCTTGGGTCAACGACAGTCGGCGGAAATTCAAAAAGATCGGCTTGTTTAATCAGGCGGCAAAACTCTTTTTTTGTCGCGGACTTATGTTTGCCGTCACCAGTGCGAGGGTCGCTCATTTCTTTGTAGCCCACAGCGAGGCGCTCGAGTTCGACGATACGCAAGTAGAGCGGTTTCCCCGCGTTGCTATGCACGTCGGGATGGGTCTTCCAGATTTGTCCTTGTTGGAGTTTCATCTATTTACGCAATCGCTTAAGCGCTGGCTTGGCAAGTGGGCTGTCGGAAAATTTTCTAGGCTCGGATATGTAGTCGTCCGAGCGCCGAGCATCTCAATCGATCACCTTCAGTTCGATCATCGGGAGTTCCCATACGGGCTCCTCCATTCTAGGGGTCTTTAATTTGGTCGTCCATTCGCGGGTGAGACGGCCGAGGTTCTTTTGCTCAGGTTCGCTCCACCCGCTCTTGGTGATTTCAAAGACCTGAAAGTCGGCACCACCTTCGGGGGGGCGAGTGACCAGGTAATAGGCCTCGGTTTCTCCATTTGGGCTGTAAGGTATGAGGACCGCGGGGTTGCGTTCAAATGCGAGTTCGAGAATCTTGCGTCCATCACGACGAGCAGTGTCTCGGGCGAACTTCTTGTCATCACGCGCGTCGCGGCGACTGCACCAAATGAGCTCGTGTGCAAGGCCTTTACGGCCCAGTTCGTTGGTGAGGACTAAGAAGTTACCTATAAAAGTGGGGAGCTTTTCTTTGATTTTTTGTATATATTCTTCTGAGGCTACCGGAGCTTTCATTGGTGGGTCGATGAAGACAGCGCCACCTCCCTGTTGAGCGGCTTCCGCATAGGTCTTGGTAAATACATGGCCCCATGGGTTGTGGAATGTCATCTCTTCGCGTCGGTCATCGTAGCCGATGATGACACAGCCATGCCCCGAATCTCCAAAGACGCCTGGTTTAAAGGAAATATAGATGGGACCTGTCGTAAAAAGCGTCTTACGAATCAGAGGCAGCGCTTCTTCATAAAAAGTAGTTGCGTTCCAATTTTTCAGTGTGCCATTAAACCCGAGCTTTTCCATCGCGAGTAGCATGTCGCTGGGGTAGGTGCCTTGGTTGCCAATAGAGCCTGCGGATGAGAGTTTTGCGACTTCGTCTTGGTCGGTTTCGAGACCGTGAAAGCCGGCGATCATCGTCGCAGAGGCGGGCACACAGAAATTGCCCTTTTGTGTGACCATGGGCACATCTTTAAGGACGAACTTGTTTGGTAGCTCTACGTCGGCTGGCTTTGAAGATGCTTCTTCAAGGTGTGCCTTTATCCAAGAGTTATCCTTTTCGGATAGGCGTGACCATGGGATCGTAAACTCAACGCCATCCTCCCTTTTGAGCTCGATCGTTTCAGCCTGAGCATCGATTGCGAGAACGCTTGCACTGAGGACTCTGCCGTCACTGCTTGTCCAATCTCGATTGACTTGTTCGGCGCTGAGTGGTGTGAACTGCAGTGCGAAACAGGTTAGCGCTGCATGTATGTAGTGTCTGCGTGAATACAGATATGTGAGGGGCATGCGGAGCAGCTTAAGGTGCTAGGGTCGCTACGTTGTTGCGTAGTTGAAAGGTTCTGGCGAGTGTTTGCTCAAACACACGAGGGTCGCCGTGATGACTGACCCAGTTGAGGTGTTTTTGAGCGGCTTCGAATTGTTCGTCATGCTTCAACTTAAGCCCGATGTATGTGTGTGCCTCTGTTTCTTGGGCGCTATCCATTACATAACTGATCAAAGATGTTTGATCAATCGTGCCACTTAGGTAGTCAACTATCGGAGCAGGCCATTGATTCACGGGCCGGTTTTTCTGCGCGTAAATGAGCGTTCGTTGTGCGGCTTGAGTATCCCCGATTTCTAGGTATGAAAAATAAGCAATCAGCAAGGGGTAGATCGAGTTTTCACCTTTACGACCATACATTAGTGTTGCGGTTTTTGCGGTGGCCGCGGCTTCATCAAATTCACCTCGACACATAAACGTCCATGCGAGGGATTCGTAGTAGAAACCATTGACTGGCTGGTCAGCAGTGGCTTGTTCAAACGAAGTGAGTGCTTCATCGAAATCACCAAGGTTGAATGCCGCTAGCCCGCGACCACTCCATGCGTCGATATGGCGAGGGTGTTGTTGAATGATGGTGTCGTAAGAGTGAAATGCTTTTTCGTGATTGAGCTGCCCCGCATAGATCATTGCTTTCCCGAGTAGGGCGGAGAGCTCTTGCGCATTGGTCTCGAGTGCTTTATCAAATGCTTCAAGCGCAACTTCAGCATTACCCGCTTGGAGTTGGACATAGCCTTCAGTGATGAAGGGATTGTCGCTAATGTAAGTTGGCTCCAGTTGAGCAGATAGAGAAGTGGCGCCTAAGAGAACTGAGGCACTTAATACGGACAGGCGCTTAGTGAGGTTTAAGCACATGGTGCGGATCGATCTGGACTCGATGGTTAGCATAAATTCAAACATGAGCATCCATCGTGCGGGGCACAATGTCAATTTGTGGCGCACTTTTTGACTGAAACGTCCTATTTTAAGGTGGAGAAGCCGAGGCTTTGAACCCTGCTTAGCTTCAGGGGGGCTGCGCTTTAGGGCTTACATAAGTGTAGTTGTGGATTGAAATCATGGCGGTGCCCTGCATGCTTCGGCCAGAATGATTATCGAATCTCAAGAACTTCCGCCAATTGGCACCAATGCAATCGCCCTGATCTGCCCAGAGCGTAAAGAATGCGTGATCATCGACGCACCTGCTGAAGCGTATCGCTGGGCGACTCAGGTGGCGGAGCAGCATGCTTGCGAGATTGTCGCTTTGATATTAACTCATGGGCATTGGGATCACATCTTAGATGGGCATGCTTTTGCCAAAGCAGAGATTCCGATCTATGGGCATAAAGCAGATACTGAAATGTTTGAGGCGCCCGCGCGCATGTCGAGCTATGCCATACCTGGCTTAGACATGTTGCCCGTGCCGATCACTCATTGGATCGAAGGTGGCGATACGCTGGAGCTGCTTGGCACTTCGATGGAGATACGCCATGTGCCAGGGCATTGCCCAGGTAATGTGCTGGTATATTTAGAATCCGAAAAGTCGGCGATTGTCGGTGATGTGATTTTTGCGGGAAGTGTCGGACGTTACGATTTGCCCGGTGGCGATTTTGAAGTGCTGAAAGAATCCATTCAAACACAGGTGTATACATTGCCCGACCAGACGACGATTTACCCAGGACATGGTGGAACGACCAGTGTGATTCAGGAAAAAGCGAGCAACCCATTTGTGCGTGGATGAGTGATTTGGCACAGAGTGGTGTCGCGTATATGCAGCATGCCTTGGAACTCGCCAAGCGGGCCTGGGGGCGCACGCATCCCAATCCGATGGTCGGTGCGGTGATCGTCGAAGACGGCGCAGTTGTTGCTGAAGGCTGGCACCATGCCGCCGGGCAAGCACATGCCGAAGTCGAAGCGTTGCGAGCGCTCGGCCGTCAGCCCCATGTCGGTGCCACTATGTATGTTACCCTAGAGCCATGTAGCACCTGTGGGCGCACCGGTGCCTGCAGCGATGCAATTATTGAGGCGGGTATACGCCAGGTTGTGATTGGTGCCATCGATCCAAATCCAGCACATGCGGGGAAGGGAATCGAAGTTTTGCGTGCTGCAGGTATTGAGGTGATTGATGGCGTGTTAGCCGAACAGTGCGCGGATTTGAATTTGATTTTCAACCATTGGATTTTGAAAGGCAGACCATTTGTCGCCGCGAAGATCGCAGTTACACTAGATGGCAAATTCGCGGCAGCATCGGGGCATTCTCAATGGGTGACCAGCGACCTTGCGCGTGAAGACTCGATGCGCTGGCGGCGCTATTTTCCAGCCATCGCGGTGGGAGCCGATACCGTGCTTTGTGACGATCCCAGCCTCACCAGCCGGATAGGAGACCATGTTACTTGCCCGCGCCGATTTGTCTTTGACCGTTACCTTCGGATCGCGGGAAGAAAAAATATGCCGAAGCTGTTTACCGATGAATTTAAAGCGCAGACAGTGGTGCTCTGTGCCGCCACAGCTTGCCAGATGTTGAAGCAAAAGCTGATCGACTTAGGTATTTGCATCTGGGTATTGCCGATTGGCGAGGATGGGCATCTGGACTGGCAAGCTTTTCGCGAGCGTTGTGCGGTCGAGGGCATTATCGGTCTTTATATTGAAACCGGGCCCAGACTCGCCACTGCATTGCTTGAAAAGCAAAAACTGGATTACCTTTATATGTATCAAGCGCCTAAATTTATGAGTGATTGTGCAGCTGCGGGGATTGGGAGCGCACGTCACACAACCTCTATGAGTGAGGCGATCAAGCTTAACAGAGTGCAACGAGCGATCTTGGGTGAGGACACCTTGGTTCGCGGACATCTTTAAACGAATATGTCAGACTATCAATTAATCATCGCTAGCGGGAATGCCCACAAAGTCGAAGAGTTCGAGCAACTGCTCGACGGCATCAATTTCGAAGTTAGTTCAGCGGAAGTCTGTGGAGGTATGCCCGATGTCGACGAAAACGGAGGCAGTTTCGTCGCCAATGCTCAAATTAAGGCCGAAGCCCTGCGTGCGATCGCACCAAAAGAAGCTTGGGTGATGGCCGACGACTCTGGTTTAGAAGTCGATGCGCTAGATGGCGCACCCGGGGTGTATTCAGCACGTTACGCGGGCGAGGGAGCAACGGATGAGGCAAATGTCGCCAAGTTGCTTGAGGCTCTCGGTGATTTACCCAGGGAACAGCGCACCGCCCGTTTTCGCTGTGTGCTCTGTGTGATCGACGAATTCGGCTTGATAACTCACTATGATGGCAGCTGTGAAGGGCATATCGCCACCGTTCCAACAGGCGACAGTGGCTTTGGCTATGACCCCGTTTTCATTCCAGAAGGCTACAACAAATCCTTCGCCGAGTTAGGCGAAGCAGTGAAGGGGCAACTCAGTCACCGAGCGAAGGCGGCAGAGTGGCTCAAAGATACATTGAAAGACATATAATTTTTTTGAGACAAACTATTGACAAGCTCGCCTCAGATTCACTTTATACGCGCTTCCTCATTGGTCCGCTGACGATTTGGAAACAACAATTTATTGCTCGGTAGTTCAGCGGTGAGTTCTGACCCTGTCCGGATTAATCATCGAAAGACCGAGTAATCACACAGTTTAATTTTTTATGCTCAGTAGCTCAGCGGTAGAGCAGGTGACTGTTAATCACTTGGTCGCTGGTTCGATCCCAGCCTGAGCAGCCATTTTTTGGCAAACACAAACTAAGGGGCGAGTGAGTTATCACTCGCCCCTTCTTGTCTTTATAATCAAAGACTTAGAGTTTTAATGCTGACCCCTTCACTTATACGATCAGTTCAGTGTTGATGCGCCTTGACGGCCTTTTCTCAATTTCTGAATCTCGTCTGCTTGAATAAACAAGTCCAGATATTTTTAGCGGTTTTGGCGGGTTGGATGAACCGCAAGCAGCAGAAGGTGATCGAGTATCTTCTTGAGGAGAACCAGATTCTGAAACAACAGTTCGAATCGACGGGTAAGAAGCTCCGTTTGGACAATCATCAGCGCCGTAATCTGGCCAAGCGAGGCAAGGCGATGGGTTGGGCTCAGTTGCAGAAATACGCGACTTTGGTTCGACCGGAAACGATCCTTGGATGGCACCGGAAGTTAATAGCCCTTAAATATACTGGTAAGCGGGTAGTGAAAACCGACCGACAGGAACGGATGGAGGTAATTCGGGAACTCTGCGTCAAATTTGCCGAGGAAAATATGGGCTGGGGCTATGGGCGTATTCAAGGGGCTCTTTCTAATCTTGGTTACAAAGTGAGTATGACGACTGTTGGCAATATACTCAGGGCTAAAGGAATCATTCCTTCACCAGAGCGCGGCAAGCAATCCAACTGGAAAACTTTCGTACGCTCTCACATGGATGTAATGTCCGTTGCAGATTTTTTCACGGTGGAAATATGGACTCTTCGTGGGCTGGTTCGATATCATGTGTTCTTCGTGATGAACTTGGCGAAACGTCAGGTGGAGGTCGCTCACATCGGCTGTCAGGTGAACGGGGCGGTGATGGCACAAGTTGCCCGCAATATGACAGACGGTTACGACGGCTTTCTTAAGGGCAGGCGTTTCTTTGTCTGCGACCATGATCCACTCTACACAAAAGAATTTCGTCAGATACTCACGGATTCCGAAGTTGAAGTCATCCAAACAAGGGTGGGGTGCCCACAGCAGAATGGATATGCAGAAAGTTTCGTATCAGCCATCAAGCGCGAGTGTATCGACCACATGATATTCTTCAGTGAGAAGTCCCTCCGCCGGGCTGTGGGGCAGTATATTGAGCATTTCCACAAAGAACGAAATCATCAGGGACTCGATAATTTGATCCCTTTTCCAAATAGCCCACAAGTTCACTCTCAAAGCGGACTGATCGTAAAAAGTGAACGGCTAGGAGGGTTGCTCAACTATTATCATCGAGAAGAAAAGGAGGTGGGCGAAGCGGCTTAAAAACTGAACCAAATATTTCCGAAACGGCACTCGCAGTTACCTTATGGGAGTTGTTTGGTCACCTTTGGTGGCAGGCAGTGATCAGCAAGAAGACTTCTCTCAAGTTAATAGTGGCAACAATAATGGGGTCGATTTCAACTCGACCGGTGAAAACAATGTTACAGGGAATATTACTTCGGACAGTCAGTTTACCAGCCGTGCGGGGCGTAATGGTGTGGGCTGGTATCTCGCACAGGAGCGCGAGGCAAGAGTTGACGGGCAGGCCGTTTGGATGGCCTTGCAAGGCAAGTATTTAGATGGTCGTTTTCATACGTTGACCGGTGTTCGTTTTGATCGAATCAATGTTCAATCGACGGTTTCGGATATACAGGCAGGTATTTTGAATACGAGTATCGACGAAGACTTTAACCATACCAGTCCCTCCCTGGGAGCGCTTTTTTGGCTTACAGATAGTTTAGGGGTTTTCGCGAACTACGCGAAGTCCATCGAGTCGCCAAACGGCTGGGCTTTAGATCCGAATGGAGATTCGGTTCCGGCCGAGACTGGAACTGGTATCGAAGCAGGCTTCAAATTCGATATGCTTGAGGGTAAGCTAAACGGTCAGTTAATCTTTTTTCACATCGAAAAAGAGAACGAGCGTAAGAGCAATTTCAGTAACGCAATTTTGGAAGTGCTGTATCCATATTCAGCGAACCCTCAGCTCTATCCTGACGCAACGGGCCCAGACGATACGGGCAATATTGACCCGCTAGGCCGTAACGTTGCGGGCAGCACTGTGGTCAGTGAAGGCATTGAATTGGATCTTTACTACAACCCTACACCGAGTCTATCGCTCTTTTTAGGCTATGCCTATGTAGACACTTATTACACGGAAACTCCGGGCGGTATACTGGATGATCAGACACTCCCTGGCACTGCGCATCACAATGCCAACTTTACGGTGCGCTACACCTTTAAGGAGGGGCCGCTCAAGGGCTGGTATGTTGGGGCCAATGAAAAATATCGCTCACGTGGCCTTTACGGTACGCTCTATGAAGATCTAGATTTCGACGGACAGGAAGATATTCTCGGTCTGGATAATGACAACAATGGCAGCTTTAACGATGTCGGCGACACCGCGCCTCGCACGCATGAGATCTGGCTCGAAGATAGTTTTGAAACGACCGTTTTCGTGGGCTGGCGTGGTAAGTTTGCTTCAGGTAAGGATGCTCGACTTTGGAATTTTCAAGTGACCGTCAACAATGTCTTCGATAGTGTCGACTTAGTTACGACTGGCCAGGCACGCTACACTGAAGGCCGTACGGTTAACTTCAAGGCCTCCGTCAAATTCTAAAAAACCTACTTCATCGGGTACGCATCTCGTGAAGTCGCTGCAGCTAAGTATTATGAAATCTGTCATGTTTAACTGCTGTTGTCTTTTACTTGCAGCTACTGCATTGTGTGCCGCCGAGCGTCCTAATGTCCTCTTCATCGCGATTGATGACCTTGTGCCGACGCTAGGCGTGTATGGGGACCCTTATGCGATCACACCCGAGATCGATACCCTCGCTGCACAAGGCACTACTTTCTTGAACCACCATGTGCAGTGGTCCGTTTGCGGGCCGTCGCGGGCGGCGCTCACCACCAGCCTGATGCCGGAGGAAACCGGGGTGACTGGATTTAAAGCGATTCGGCATCCCAACTTCTTGCCCGATGTGATCACGTTGCCGGAGCATTTCAAAAATCAGGGTTATGAGACCGCATGCTCTGGTAAATTTCATGATAACCGCACGGTCGGCACTCCTGGAAGCACCTTGTCAAATGATCAATATGCCGACGGTAATACTGTCGATGATCCTGCATCTTGGTCGATTCCCTGGAGTAAGGAGACTGGAGTTTACAATCCCGCAGGAAAGCCTGCGGTAGACTATGCGAATGACACGGATTCAGAGTTTACGGATGCGATCATTCTCGCTGATGGCCTCAGCTTGATCGATACGCTAGCTGCTGGAAGTAAACCGTTTTTTTTAGCGGTGGGCTTTAAAAAGCCGCACCTTGGGTTTTACGCGCCGACGAAATACTGGGATCTTTATGATACCGATGAAGACGGTAATTATGACGACGACTTTCCGCTCGTAGATTTCACTACGCCGCATCCTACTGCTGCGACTAGCTACGTCGATTCGATGCTCGATTTTCATAATGAAATTCTTGGTTATGAGCCATTTGACCTTACGGGATTGCCGACGGAGTCGGAGGCGCGTGAATTACGCCACGGTTACTATGCCTGTGTTTCGTTTATCGATAACCTTGTCGGACAATTAGTGGATAAACTTGAGGTCACTGATGACCCGTTGCAGGCAGGTAAAAAACTCTCGGAGACGACCATCATTGTGCTTTGGGGGGACCATGGGTTTTATCTGGGGGAGCAAGGGCGTTGGGCGAAACACGCAAATCTCGAACGTGCAACCAAAGCGCCATTGATCATTTATGATCCACGAAATCCGACGGTAGGTGCGAAGACCCAATCGCCAGCGAATACAGTCGATATTTATCCGACACTTTGTGAGTTGGCAGGGTTGCCAATCCCAGAGCAGCCGCTTAGCGATACGGTTTTGACCGGACGGCCCTTACGTGGGCGGAGCTTGGTGCCAGTGCTCGAAAATCTGGAAGCATCTGTTAACGGTGGGGCAATCACTCAGCATAATAACAGTGGAGAGTATGGCTATTCCTATCGGACCGAGCGGTATCGCCTGATCGAGTGGGTGGATAATTCAAATGTCGTGCTAGCACGAGATCTGTATGACTTTACAAATGACTCACTGGAGCGTGTGAATGTGGCGGCTGATCCCACATATGAAAGTATTCTTTATCAATTGTCCGAGTCCATGCGTGCAGAGCCCACAACTCAAGGGATGGCTCGCCTGCAAAACTCTTCGGTCTATCCGGTTCCTATGTCACCTTCGCTTGTTCCGGACATTACTCTTGCCGATGCGCCGACTGGAAGTGTCGGCGTGCAGTGGCCCTATACACATGGAGTCAGTTACCGGGTTGTCGGTAATAGCGACCTGGGCCCTGTATGGGCCGAGGTCAGTGGTTTTGAATCGCTCAGTGGTGGCGAAGCAGTCTTACCGATCAGTCAATCCAAGGAGTTCTTCCTGGTTGAATTGGATGATAATTTAGCACCACGTTTTATCTCAGATCCGATTCGCAAGGTGACCGCTGCCGAAAACGGTGTTCTCTATACAGGGCAGACGGTTGCCACGGAGGCCTCCGATCCAGATACAGGTGGCACGCTCACCTTTACTAAACTTGATGGACCTAGCTGGTTGAGTGTTGCAAGCGATGGCGCCTTGAGTGGCACTCCCGATGTCGGTGGAGCGGATGAAGGTGCGAACTATTTTACCGTGCAGGTTGC
>Ga0209653_1000660_pt1 | contig 30062 bp, 32 predicted proteins | sample SaaInl6LU_22_DNA_FD_184644 | JGI IMG/M metagenome (GOLD analysis project Ga0209653, IMG submission 184644) | Marine microbial communities from expanding oxygen minimum zones in the Saanich Inlet - ESP_116LU_22_DNA (SPAdes) (version 2) | ecosystem: Environmental > Aquatic > Marine > Intertidal...
CAGATTCTGTTCACTGATCTTTCGAACTTCACATGAGGTCTCTCTACCCACATGTGAATCTTCATCAATCTCCGCGACCACCGCGAGTTTTCCGGGGACAACCCAGAGGAGATCTGGTCGTCGTCGGTCCAAATCCCCACAGATGTCAGTTTTCACGATGCTCTTATCTTTAGAGTTGGGTGGATGTCCCACATGTGCGATGATCATGTCTCCAAATCTGTGTTCAATACGTTCCATGTCTAACACTCTACACCCCCTACAAGTGTAGACTCCCTTATGGGATTCGACACGTGTAATTTTACAAATTTTACAGAGTTTCGCGTATCCAAAATCTGAAATCGGACAATCCATGCAGTATGAACGATGACGTCCATGTGGGCACACAGAGGAGCCGTTACACGTCACACAGAAACGACGACGCTTCCCATGTTCACAGAACGCCTTCACACCCTCACTCTTACAATGGACACATTCTCTTCGTCGACGATTATGTTCACATATATTCTTACCACCACATAGTGTGCAATCAGGTTGATAACGATTATGTTCACACACAGTCATTTCGAGTTATATAGAAAACGAGTCATACTTTTAAGTACTTTTAAAGACTAGCACCCTTAAAGTACTAATGTCTCGTCGTCCCATTCGTAATATTCGACGACCCCAAGAACCTGAACCCAGAATCTCTTGGGACGAATACTTCATGCAAACTGCTCAACTCGCATCTGTGCGGTCCCCGTGTGAGAGACTCAAGGTTGGTTGTGTCCTCGTCAAGAACAACAGGCTCATCAGTATGGGCTATAATGGATTTCTAGGTGGCTGTGAACACAAGTCCATCGTGAGAGACGGTCACGAACAAGCGACGATACACGCGGAGATTAACGCAATCACGGACGCGGCGAAGAGGGGTGCCTCCATCGATGATTGTGTGGCCTACGTGACACATTATCCGTGTCTCAACTGTTATAAGGCACTCGCGAGTAGTGGAATCAAAAAGATCTATTACAAAACAGACTACAAGAATGACCCAGTTGTCGAGGAGTTGGGGTATGGGGTTGGTGTGACTAAGCTCAATACATGACCTTCTTCAGTTAAAGAAAAAATCCGAGTAAAGAGTAATGGATTTCTCAAAGATTCCTAAAGACATCCTCCGCGTCCTTCAAGATAAGGAGCTGTCGGTAGCGAAGAAGATGATGGCCTTCAACATGCTCATGCCGGATTTGAGACCTGAAACAAAACACACTGAGGCGTATAACGACAACATCGAAGTTGGTCACACGATTAAGCGTCTTGTGGATGAGGGTAAGATCCGTTTTGATGGATTTGACAAAGATTTCAATTTGAAAATTATTTCTTCTTAGTCGGGTGAATTGCCCATTTGTCCTCTTTACGGAACTTTTCATAATCGATCTCCTCGATTTTGAAAAAGTCCATCATAAATTTTTTGATAGGGTTGATTTCCTTCTTAGGGGGTTCTATACCCTGACTGGAATTTTCATTTCTGTTGGGGACACGCCTTCTCCCTTCCCCCGGGGCTTCACTAGGGGAGGTGTATTCACTCTTTTTAGCGTAAACCTTAATGACACGAGGTCTCATTACTTGCATAGCGATCATCTTTACACTTGCACTTTATTTTATTTTTCCAAAGATACGGACAGGTTATCACTTCTTGTGACCACCCCCGCCGCTTTTGTCCCTGCTTTTCTCTTAGATTGTCTATTAAGGTAAAACTCATGATACTCACTTAGATTGAGGACCCCATCTTCATCTAGATCATAACCAAACAGCTCATCTTTGAGGTCGCCGTCCGGAATTTCATCAGCTGAAATTTTGTTGTCTTCGTTAATGTCCAAATTATTAAAAGATAGTTTCGAAGCCATTAGTTGCACTTCGGCCAGCTGAGAAGGGTCCATACCAGCACCCCCCCCGAATTTCGCCTTGATCACTGTATTCTCCATGTCTTCTCTGCTCATCGACGCCACTTTATTCCCACCCATCGACGCCGTCGACACCACTTTATTCCCATCCATCGACGCCGTCGACGCCACTTGGGGTTCGTCATCCACCGAAACTATGGGCTCATCCTTCTTACTTCCACTGAAAAATGAAGATATGATAGAAAGGATTATTATCACGATGACAGCGATTCCTATTTCTTTCTTGTATCGTCGGATCTGTTCCATGTTAGTACTATAGACTTTTTTTTTGTTGGATTACATTAGAATGTCCTTGGACGATATCCCAAAGAGGACTCAGTACGTGATTCTTGAATCTGGTTTAGTGAACGGGACAAATAATACATTCGCATTGGATTTGACCCTTGAGTCGAATACCCACGTGGAAGATATGAGCCGTGTTCTAGGTATCAAGATAGTTGATTTCTACATCACACAAGTTGGTGCAGCTAGTCCTAATTCTGACGAGCATCCTAATGATATACCTAAGTTTGTGGATATTGTATGTCCTGAAATTCCTAAAGTGGCACAAATATTAGATGAACGTCATGGACAGATATTAGCTCGAGTTCCTCTCGAGCGTCACTTTACACATAGTTCACATACAATTTTACGAGACAAACAATGGCGTAGGTTCCCCCAAAATACAAATTATTTCAATCCTATCTCAATCAAGAAACTTAACTTTAAGATTTTCGAGAGTCAAGATGATGGAGATTATTTATTATTGAATCCATCTTCAAACTGGTATATGGTCCTCGAGATTACCACCGTAAATGTGAAGGAGAAACCAAAAGATCGTGAACTTCAAATTCTGAGAGCTTTGGAAAAGTTGCTCAAAAAAATTGATACACTGAATGAAAATGTTCGAAAGCTCCCCGACAAACCTCCAGAGGAAAACCCTAAAAAATACTCATTCGGTCTTCTCGTGCTTCTTTTGGTCACATTACTTAGTGGGTTCATTTGGTGGGTCAATAAAACTTCTGCGTAAAAAGTATGGGGGGTAAAAAGGGTCGTCGAATGAAATATTCCCTCTCATCATCTTACGAAACTGACTATTACGAGGAAGAGGTGCAGTTTGAAGAAAAAGACGTATGTCCGAACGTGATTCCTAAAAGTGATAGACAGCGCGACTATAATCGGATGTTGTATAGTCCAAACAAGCAGATGGTTTTTGCGATTGGTCCCGCTGGGACTGGTAAAACCATGTTAGCCTGTATAGCAGCTATAACGGGCTATAACGACAAATCCTACAAAAAAATAATAATGACACGACCAGTTGTATCTGTAGAAGAAGACATTGGGTATCTTCCCGGTACTTTAGAGGAAAAGATGGACCCATGGATAAGACCCATCATGGACATCTTTGGCGAATATTACAATCAAGCTGACATTCAGTATATGATAAAAGAAAAGATCTTGGAAATTTGCCCTTTGGCTTACATGAGAGGAAGAACCTTTAAAGATTCTTTCATCATAGCGGATGAAATGCAGAATTCAACACCTAACCAAATGAAAATGTTACTCACTCGTATCGGTAACGACAGTAAAATGATCATCACAGGAGACCTGAACCAACATGACAGAAAGTATGACGAAAATGGACTCAAAGATATCTATGACAAGGTGAAGGGTAAACAATTGAAAAGAATCGATAGTGTCGTTTTTGAACACGTGGACATAGAACGATCCCCAATTGTCAAAGATATTTTGGAACTTTATGGAGATAATTAAAGACAAATATTCCCTAATATAGAAATGTTACCCGGAATAGGGGTTGGAACTATCATGTCTATATTAGCGATATGCACTGGAACTCCATTGGAACCTTTACCACTACTATACATCATGGCCTCTGCTAGATGGGCGTATGGCGCAGATAGATTTTTGGATGGAAAGACTGAAGACACCCCTGAGTCTATTGCGGCATCTCTTTTGATCGCGAATCTCGTGTTATGGTATTCTGATCAAACTAAGTATGTCGCACCGGAGATACTTTCGATTCTGATGTATCCCACGTTCAAACACAATTTCCCTTTGTTGAAACCTTTCTATGTTGGGACTTTTTGGGCAGGAGCTATCAGTGTGGTTCCTCACCTGATAGCACATACAGAAGTCATTCAAGATCAAGCTCTAGCGATGGGTCTCTTGGCCACTGGGGTATCAAACATGGCTGATATTGAAGATGTGGATGATGATATTGAAAATGGAATTTATACTTTCCCTACAAGATTTGGTGTTCTACCAACCAAGATTCTGTCTGGTGGATTATTTCTGGGTTCCATATACAAAAGCGGGATACTCCCACATGCCAGGCTTTCTAAAGTTCATCATCAAAGGCGTCTTCTCCATAGAGCTCGTCCAGTGTTTCCAAGATTCCACGCAAATCGCTCAGTGACGACTCTGTAGCGCGCAGACCCCATGAAGTGAGCAATCTTATCTTCTTTTCCGACTGTTTATACCTGGCAATCTGGTAACGCATTTGTTCGAGTTGCACCGTTTCCACAACCTGATATTTCTTTGGTCTCGATTCTGGATTCCGTGGCTTTTTATTCGACGAATTGTAAATACGGGTAGGTGTGTAACTGAGTGTCAACATGTAACTAACCATGTAACGTATACTTTAAGCAGATGTCTCCACCTTCTTCTTTGTGGTGGTCTTCTTAGCGGCAGTGGAAGTGGTGGTGGCAGACTTACCAGCGGGTCCGGCGGGACCGCGCTCGCCGGCAGGACCAGGGGGGCCGGGGGGACCGGGGGGACCCTGGGGTCCAACACCACCTGCACCACCATTGTCTACAATCTTCAAGAGGATATCAAAAAGACGCCTTTTATCTACACGGGGGTTTGTCATTTCCTGGATAATTTCTTCACGGAGAGAACTCATGGTACTATATATAAAAACAAGATTTGTTTTTAAGCTAATGATCATAATTGGTCCCACGACGTTGAGTGGGATCGGTCAACATGCCAAGAAGTACACGAGGTTACTAAATTGTGGTTACTACTTGATCGGTAGCGAACTTCCTGAGGTGGATGATGGACTCATCTTTCTTCTTCCAATTCAAGATCACCTGCGACACTTAGACTACATTCGATCCCGTGTTAAGAACCTGGTCTGTATGACGGTGTGTGAAACAGAAACTGTTCACGCAGATTACGGTCTGATCATGAATGAATTCAAAAGGGTCGCTGTTCCGAGTGAGTTTTGTAAAAGAGTTTTATCTAAACAATTTCCAAAGAATGAATTCTTTGTGATACACGCCCACATTCCACCAGTTGTGGAGAAACCTTATGTCTTCTATCATATCGGTAATGTCATGGATCCGCGTAAAAATTTTAGAGAAGTGTTGAGAGCGTTCATCAGACTCAATGAACCCAATACTCACCTGATTGTGAAAGCTACATGTAATCGGGATATCGATATACAGCTTCCTCGCGTTGAAGTGATCAACGGTCTAGTATCCGAGGAAAAGATGGACGAGATTCACCATAGATCAGATTGTTACGTGAGTTTTTCACACTCTGAGGGTGTCGGTATGGGCGCTGTCGAAGCCGCTATACGCGACAAACCTGTGATCATCACGAATTATGGGGGTGCTCCTGAATATATCAAGACCCCCTATCTCATCGACTGTGAACTCGAAAAGTTGGAGCAAGATGATTTCCTCTTCCAAAAAGGTATGGAATGGGGAAAACCAAACTTTGATCAACTTTTAGGGTTCATGAGGGACGCGTATGAAAAGCGGGTGCGATACATGGACCACACACATACACGGGAATTGGTCGGGAGGAAGAATGTTTTAAATGAGTTCGTCATGAATGTAATTGGTTCCCATGGTGATGAGACCAACGAGAATCGTGCCACTCATTAGCATTTCCTTTTGACGAATGACAGAAAGTGTGAGGTCGTCAATGACTTGGACACCAGTTGGCTTTTTGAAAAGTATGGGGACGAGTGTGCACACAGTGATATAAAGAGCCATTGAAATTATAACGGGTCTAAGACTATCCTGATCTAACATTGTTCTATACTACTCCTGGATTTTAATTTTGACTCCCATCTCATTCTTGTCGATTCTGTGTTTCTTACAGAAATCACCACACACAGCCTTGAACGAACAGGGTTTTCCAGCCATGGTCATCGCAGCACACAATTTATTTGCCGTGCGTTGCGCGCTCTTTGTTTCTGGGGGTTTGTCGATCACGATGATTTGTCGTTCATTCTTCTTCATCTCGTGCATCTTGTAGGACATCTTACACTTCCATGTCGCATCTGCCAGGTTATAGCATCTTTCATCTGGTTCGGAGAGCCGATGCATCTTTGTCGCATCAGCCAGGCATTTCTGCCAAACTTCGTCACGGATGACTTGCATTTTGAAAAACTTGAAAAATTAAAAAAACTAGGTCGACTTAGGTGCTCAAGCTTCACCCCCAATTTCTGCGAGATACACATCAACCTGACCAACAAACTCTGGACAGCTCTCAGTCGTCTTCTTTGTTACAAAGTCCTGAACGTTGACTATATGCTCTGTAAACTTCTTTACGTCGATACCAGTGGCGTTGTGGATCTGTGAGTTTGTGGCTATATCTTTGAGTGCGTATAAATACGCCGCTGCGTAATTCGCGTGTAAGACAGCGATCATCGGAGATTTGTCTTGTTGAGCGGCAGTCGCGTACCGAGCGGACTGTCTGACGAGTTTATCTATGGAGTGTGTAATACCTCTCGTCTTGTTCTGCATCATGACGATGAGTATGAAGATCGCTACGACAAAGTAGAAATACATTCTTACAGTAGGTGGAGAAAAGTTTACACCTCCATTAGCTCGGACTGACACTCCTGCATGGTCTTCACGTGGTCACCTTCGTCGTTTCTCACGTTTGTAAACACGTCATACAAATTCTTAACATTTTCATAGTAGTTGACAGCCGCAGCTGGTGGCTTTTCAAGAACCAAACTAGTACGATTTTGTTTCAAGAACTCGTCGTATGTATGATACGCGTGTTCCTCAATCTGCTCTGACAGGTTATACGCCATCCGTGGTGAAGCCAAGTAAATCAAGCACGTCAACCAATAGTATGCAAATGCCACATGTTGTGCAAAGAATCTGTCTACGAAACGATCACCACCCCCCAAGTCTTCCATGATGAGCAAATGATGGAACTCATTCATGGTCTGAGCGAAGTGTGTCTCCAAGTAGTCGGCTTTTCGCCACACACCGAGGGTTTCGTAGAGATGTAAGACAGAGACGAATGAGAAATAGGGTACACGTGCAACAGTTTCGAGGACATAGAAGCGAGCATAGTCTTTGTTTTCATATAATTTATCAATAACTTTCACAGCTGTTCCAACTACAGTCTTATTTACACGCTTCTCAAATTTCCGTGGAATGTTAACTTTTGGTTGGACAGTGGCCACTGTGAGCATATATCCTAAGTATACATAAAGTTTTAAATAGTAATACTCATAATGAAAAATGCTCTCCATTATTGCACCGACGATGTTATATAAACCCAAACCAAAACACAACAAACGATTCAAAATTTACTCAACCGCCTATAAGAATGTCGACCCTTACCGTGAAACTTCACTGCGCTACATGGGATACGCGAATGAACTTGGTGAAGCCTTTACGTCATATCTCCCCGATTGGGGTTTACCCGCATCTTACTGTGTTGCGGCGTCGTATGTATTGTTCGACACTATTGACAAGGGTGAGAAGGCGTATCAGGCTGCCGAAGAAGAAGATAAGTTTATGGATACTCTAAGGATATCTACTGAAACTCTCACGTGGCAGATGCTCGCGTCAGTATTTTGGCCAGGGTCGATTATTAGAGTGATCGTGAACATGGCCGCCAACATCATATCTGATAACAACCTGGATGACAATCAAATGATCCACTTCTTACCTACACTGATAGGTGTCTCAGCTATCCCCATGATAGTGAAACCCATCGATTCGACGGTAGATAAGCTCATGGAGGGGTCAATCTCTAAGGTTATCAACGGTGAAATCAAAACACCAGAAGAAGCTCAAGCGGCTATGATGACCACTATGGGTTCTATTTCTGTTCCACCAATCATGTATTTCGTAGCTTCTCTCATCAAGAAGATGAAAACTTAAGTAAAAGTCGATACTTTGAAACTTTCAAGAAAAATGACATCTTTATACGAAATAGTTCAACCCCTGACTATTAGACAGGTGTCTAACAGCGAAATTCGAGAGATATTTAATGAAATTGCTTATAAGATAAGTTCATATGAAACAACCCGTGAAGAACGTAATTACGTGTTAAAAGTCCTTGAAGATTTAGGAAAATTGTAATGTTTTAGCGCAATAGTACCACATATGACAAGTGGAAGTCGTGTCAAAAGACAACCTAAGTTAGAGATTAGACCGGTAATAAATTTAAGAAAGTATGGAAAGTGTCCAAAAGCTCACCCACATCGAACACATTCTCAAGAGACCTGACTCCTATGTCGGTCCAGTCGAGCAGGGTTCTGAACCCTACTGGATTCTTAATGGGTCCACCTTCATGAAGAAGAACCTCAAGTATTCCCCAGCTCTCTTGAAAATTTTTGATGAAATCCTGGTCAACGCCATCGACCGCAACTCTCTCCACCCCAAGCAGGTTAGTTCCATTTCTGTCACCATCGACAAGAATGTGGGTTCGGTGACTATCGAGAACAACGGACCCCTCGGTGGTATTGGTGTTCGTATGCATGAAAAAGAGGGTCTCTGGAACCCCGAACTTGTCTTTGGTCACCTTCTGACGAGCACCAACTATGATGACACACAAAAGCGCATCGTTGGAGGTCGTAACGGGTACGGTGCCAAGTTGGCCAATATTTATTCCAGTGACTTCTCTGTGATTATCAAGGATCACGAGACAAAGCAGACGTATACCCAAAAATGGTCTAAGAATATGACCGTCTGTGACCCCCCAAAAATCAAAAAACATTCGGGCGCTACATCATCCGTCTCTATCACATTCACACCCGAGTGGAAGAGGTTTGGGATGACCAAGATGGACGATACCATCTACAACATTTTCCAGAAGAGGGTTTGGGATGCCAACATCTGCACAACCCAAAACTGTAAGGTGAAGTTCAACGGGGACGTTCTCCCCAAACAGAACTTTGAAGCCTATGCCAAGATGCATGAAGGCGTCCAAGATGTCGCCTCTGTGTCTGGGGACCGTTGGTCGGTGTGTATTGGTCCATCTGAAAATGGACTCGAGCAAGTCTCCTTCGTCAACGGTATTTGCACCATGAAAGGTGGGACTCACGTTGATCACGCGGCGAATCTCATCGCGAATGGAATCATCGATGACATGGCGAAGAAGATTAAGTTGAAGCCACAACAGGTGAAGAACGCCTTTACCATCTTTGTGAAGGCGACCATCGAGAACCCAACCTTCTCGAGCCAAGTGAAGTCTGAATGCACCTCAAAGGCTGCTGACTTTGGTTCAAAGTTTGAGCCCCCAAAGAACTTTGTGAAGAACGCGCTCAAGACTGGTATCGCGGATGAACTCACGGCGCTCTCAAAGTTCAAGGAGATGAAGGAACTCAAGAAGACAGATGGTGCTCGTAAGTCCAAAATCACTGGGATCCCCAAGTTGGATGACGCGAACAAAGCTGGCACAGCACAATCGGGGAAGTGCACCCTGATCGTCACGGAGGGTGATTCTGCGAAGACTTTGGCTGTGGCGGGTCTTTCGGTGGTTGGGAGGGATCACTATGGTGTGTTCCCACTTCGTGGTAAGTGTAAGAATGTGAGGGACTCCTCTGTGGCACAGCTCACCTCTAACCAGGAGTTCAATGATCTCAAGAAGATTTTGGGTCTCCAGCAAGGTAAGGAATATACCAATGTTTCAGAGCTTCGCTACGGTCGCCTCATGATCATGACTGACGCGGACAATGACGGGTCCCATATCAAGGGTCTCATTCTCAACATGTTCCACTACTTTTGGCCATCTCTCCTCAAGTTCAACTTTGTCGTGAGCATGGTCACGCCGATCATCAAAGCTACGAAGGGTTCTGAGACGAAGTCTTTTTACACTGATTCAGCGTTCCGGTCCTGGTATGGAAGTGGTAAATCTGGTTGGAGAATCAAATACTACAAGGGTCTGGGAACCAGCACGAGCGCTGAGGCACGTGAATATTTCAAGAAGATTCAAGATCTCACCGTCAAATTTGATGTGGACACCATGACCGATGAGTCCATCATCCTCGCTTTTGACAAGAAGAAGGCGGATGCGAGAAAGACGTGGCTTCTCGAGAGCACCGCAAAGGAAGCGGGTGAACTGGAGGTGGCTTATGGTAATGTGAAGCAACTGGCTATCACTGACTTTGTCCACAAGGACCTAGTCAATTTCAGTCTCGCTGATCTCAAGCGTTCCATCGCACACGTCTGTGATGGTCTCAAACCCTCTCAGCGCAAGGTGATGTTTTCATGCTTCCAGAAGAATTTGCGGGACGAGATGAAAGTTGCGCAACTCGCGGCTTATGTGGCTGAGAAGAGCGCATACCACCACGGCGAAGTTTCCCTCGCCGAGACCATCGTCAAGTTGGCCAATGACTACACTGGATCAAATAACATAAATCTACTTGAGCCTTGTGGTCAATTTGGAACTCGTCTCATGGGTGGTAAGGATGCGTCTCAGACGAGGTATATTTTTACACGGTTGTCGAATGACGCGCGAAAGATTTTCGATCCCAAGGATGATGCTGTTCTCACTTATCTTGATGATGATGGACGTTCCATCGAACCCGAATTTTACATGCCAGTCATTCCTACGGTATTGGTCAATGGAACGGAGGGTATTGGGACGGGTTTCAGTTGCTACGTTCCACCCTTCAATCCTGTCGACATTAAGAAGAATATTATGAGTTTTATGAATGGTAAAGAACTCAAGAAAATGAAGCCATGGTTCAAGGGTTTCAGGGGTCGTATTTTTGAGGATGAAACGGGGGGTTGGATAACTGAGGGTATTTGGCAGGTCATAGGGACCACAGTCAAGGTTACCGAGCTTCCACCGGGGAGATGGACCCAAGACTATAAGGAATACTTGGACAGTCTTGTTGAGAAAAAGGTCATTGGAAGTTTTACGAACAACAGCACAACAGAAGACGTTGATTTCGTCATACAGGGGTATGATGGTAAGGATATTGTGAAGGATCTCAAACTTCAAAAGACTGTCCGTGACACAAACATGCACTTATTCCACCCCACTAAGGGTATTTGCAAGTATAACAACGCTGAGACAATCCTTTTGGACTTTATCGATCTTCGATTGGACTATTACAAAAAGAGAAAAGCACATCTCATCGCCAACACCAAGAAGAGATCTGATATGTGTTCTTATCGTGCTCAGTTTGTCAAGAAAGTTGTTGAAGGTGATATCGTGGTCTTCAAGAAGAAGAAACAAGACCTCGAGCGTGAAATCGGACAGTCTTTCCCAAAGGTTGATGGTTCCTATGACTACCTGCTACACATTAAGACTGTCGACTACACAGAAGAGCGTGTCAAGGCTTTGATTGAAGAATCGAACAATCTTAAGAAGGAACTCTCGTCACTGGAAGCTATGGGACACCTCGACATGTGGGGGAATGATATTAAAAATATGTAGTTAATAGATAAGTATGGGTGAAGCTGCTAGACTTTCCTTGAAAGCTTTTGGAAAACAGGACACTTACTTGTTATCCAAAGACCCAGAGAAGACTTTCTTCGACTATCAAGATGTGAAGAGACATTCAGAATTTAGAAAGTTTCATAAAACTAAAAATGTTTTGAATCCAGGTCGTGCGGTAGGGTGGCCTTTCAATCAAACCGTCAAGGTTGAGTATGACCCCAAAAACATGGGAGACTTGCTCACTAACCTCTACCTCAAGGTTGACCTGCCAGCCAAGGAAACAGTGAACGTAAACTACACTACCCCACTCGGTAGAGGATTTCTCAAAAGTATCACGATGTATGTGGATGATATCAAGGTTGAAGAAATCACAGACGACTGGGAGATGATACACGAGTCTCTGTACTTGGATCCACAGTCCAAGAAGGGTAACCTGGTGCTTCAAAACATGTCACAAGACTTTACACCTGGTATCTCTGCCCCCTCCAGTTACGGACCTTCCAATAGATTCATAATCCCACTTTCATTTTTCTTTTCACGTAAGTATGGAAAGACTGAACTTCGTAAGGAAGTTGAAGACCGTCATTACTTTCCTGTGTGTGCGGTTCACAAGCAAAAGATTATGTTCGAACTCGTTTTTCATCCTCAGACGTGGTGGCAAGGTGCAGAAAATAGTCATACCCCAGCTATCATCGAGTTGAACAATTTTCAGTTGATAAGCGAAGAGATAAAACTTAGTCATGAAGAGAGGTTGTATATGATAGAGGCGAATCATGAAATCCTAGTGAACGTTTTAAAAAAGCATACATCTTTCACCACGACACCCGAATCCAATTCAACTTTTAAAGTAAATTTGGAACCGAAATCAAAGGTGAAAGCTTTCCACTGGTTTTTCCGAGACAAGTTATTCACGACACAAACTAAAGCGACTCACAGGTATGTCACGTTTGTGAGGAGTCGAGCACAGGAATTGACATGGGTTGGTGGGAGTTCCTCTGTGGCAATGATTACGCGAAACACCCCTATAATGAAAAAGGCTCGTTTCTTTTTGAATGGTGAAAGTTTTCCAAACACTCTCATGGAGAGCCACGAACACTACAAGTACGCGATTCCCTACAAATTTGATTTGGGTGTGACTGACGACAGGATCAACATATACACACAAAGTTTCGCTCTTCACCCTCTACATGAAAAGTCCACCGGCACCCTCGACTTTGCAAATTTAAATTCCGATAGAACTTTGATTGAATTTGAGATAAACAAACTGTTACCAAACGCGGCACAAACTGAGGTAGGGGCATCACCAGACCCCGCGAATGACCAAATATTCTCTGGTGAGTTTGAGTTGCACCTGTATTATCTCGAAATGCAGAAGTTTAACTTCTCTAGAGGTTTCATGACAATCGAGTATTAAAAAAAAGATACCTAATAATAGAATGTACCTCTGTGTCAAAGGTGTTCAGGATGAGTGGATCACGAAATGCCCAGACTATTCACACTTTATATACACATTTAGGCGACACACACCATTTGGTATAGATTTCAGTGACATTCCATTCACAGGAAACTCAGATTTTGGTGAAGTTCTGACTGTGAGGATACCTAGCACGAAGAGTGATTTACTAAATTCTGTATCCCTCACGGTGCTGTGGCGGAGTGATTATGACGCTATGAGGACAGTCGCCAATCCCATTACAAAACTCATTGAGCACGCGGAGTTATTGATTGGTGAGCAGGTGATTGACAGGATATCTGGTGAATACATTTATATGAGAAACAAGCTGGACACATCTGAACAGCACAAGGATATCGAATTGTATAGGGGTGGGGAGGTTCCCATGCCACAAGGATATTACCCAACAAAATTTTCATTGGAGTTGCCTTTTTACTTTACGAGAAATAATAAATCCGCCATTCCCTTATGTAAACTCACCAAGCAAGAGGTGTCGATAAGAATAAAACTCGTGAGTAGGGATAAGTATTATTCTTACAAGTCAGTGTCTCAAAACCTTCCACCGATCACTGATCAGTCTGAGAAGTTCATCGATCAGATATTCCTGACTACAGAGCATGTGTATTTAAGTGAAATGGAACGTTCCGCCTTCCAAGAGAATCATATGGAGTATCTCATCACACAGGTCCAACATAAAGAGACACGAATGGAACCTGGTAATAATAAGAAGGTGTTTCTTTTGGACTTTAAACACCCGGTGAAAGAATTGTTCTTTTTGGGCGAGCCCATATATAACAACTCGAATGATGTGATCAATAACTATAGGTTTAGACAGATACACAATGCTGAGTTGTGCTTAAACAATGTCATCTTCTTTAGAGAGAATGGTCACTTTTTATCGGTGGTCCAACCTTTTAAAAATCATATGAACATACCAGACACTGGTGAAGGTCAGTTTGGAATGTATTCCTTCGCACTCGACCCTGACAGTAGTGACCCGACAGGGCAGTTGAACATGAGCAGGATCATTCATCAAAAGTTTACCATTGAATTTAAGGAACAGGACAGATTTGTCAATCCAAATGACAACACCTTGTTTGTGAGGGGGTATTCCAACGAAGAAACACAGGTTCGTGTATATGCCATCAACTACAACATCTTATCGTTTGATTCCGGGTTAGCTGGCTTAAAATTTTATTAATTGTCTTATATTAGTATGGCAGGGAGTATTCAGCTCGAGTCGAGAGGTCTTTTAGACATTTACACGACTGAAAATCCTGAGTTCACTTTTTTTAAAGAAAATTTCAAGAAACACTCGAATTTTTCTTTACAATTTATCGACATTCCTTCTAATAAAGACTTCGAGTATGGTGAAATACATAGATTCAACATACCGTATGATCATTGTGATGTGTTAAGAGGTGTCAACCTCATGTTTAGTTTACCGGACATAGTCTTAGCAAACGGGGTTGACCCCGATGGGGATTATATTTATGGTGAAGCGTGTAATTTCATAGACTACATCACGTTGTCTGTTGGTGGTATAGTTATTCAACACATCACGACGGAATACTTGGATATGTATACCGAACTTGAATACCCGACGACAAAACAGATCAACTTATTCAACATGTCTATGAGAGATGTGAGTTCGAACCCAGCTGCAGTGAATAGTAGACTTTCAAAAACAAGGCCTTATCCGAGACAGCTTGGTGGAGATGTTTGTATAGAGATTCCATTTTACTTCCACAACCACCCAAAACTCGCCTTACCCGTTTGTGCATTGATGAGGCAGGAAATTGAAATCGAGGTTAAATTTCGTAACGTTGAAGAGTGTATATGTGTTTCTGGACACCAAGAGGTGGGGTTTGAGGGTTTTCTTGGAGCGGATGCAAATGATTTGGTCACTTACAAGCCATACGACCTCAGATTGTCTACCGAATGTGTCTTTTTGGATCCTGTCGAGAAAATCAAAGTCATGAATCGTGACCACAATTTCGCGATTACTCAAATACAGTACAATGACATCCTTGTCGATGAAGATGGTGGGAACACCGAACCAAAATTTAAAATGCGACTCTCTTTCACCAATTTGGTTCAAGAGTTGTACTTTTTCGTGATGTACACAGAAAACAATGCTTTCGGTGGAACTTCAAATTATAACGAGTTACCCCTAAACTCTTCGAGTCTTGAAGTCGACCCAGCTCTGCGGTATGAGCACATCGACTATGTTACACTCACCTTCGATGGTGAAGAAATTTTGGACGAGCACACAGGGTCCCCACACTTTTTAAGAATTCTCCAACCCAGGTTGCATCATAGAAATACCCCAATCACACGGAGGTTCTATTCTTACAGTTTTGCACTTTACCCCAATGATGGCGACGCTTCTGGTCACGTAAATTTTAGCGTTGTGAAGGAACCTATATTACACGGAAACTTGTTCTCCAGTAAACACGAAATTGGCAATACTGGTAACTATGCTTGGCATAATAGACGTTTTCATATTTTAGCTAAAACGATGAATTTCATTCGCATAAAAGATGGTGTCATGTCACAAGTTTTTGATTACATGACCTAGTGAATAGATTTTGTTTATTGTTATAGATATAGTCGATGATATTGTTTTTAATACACCATTTGATGAAATTCAGTTGAGCAAGGGTGGTCTGAATTTCTTGAGATGTTCCTGGAATGTGATACGTGAATTTTTCAGCTCTACAGAAAGGGTCGAAGAGTTTTTTACTGTATCCATCTAAGCTAGATTTGTATGCGCAATGAACCGTGAAAAGTTTACCATCGTTCGTCTTGAATGAGGTGTTGTGTTTTTTTGCATAATTTGTGATGAACCACTCAAGATTTCTGAGTGAAATACCACTAGATTTATTTAGGATTGTGAGTAGCTTATTCCTGTTATATTCGTCTGTATAGAATTGGTTGATTGATGTTAGCAGAATGCTGGATTTATTCATTGGCAAACAAACGACTCAATTCTATAAGTCCCTTTCGTTCACAACCCGGGCATCCCGGAACGTTCATTTTTTCAGGACCATGGTTATGTAACTGCAAATTTGGTAAACACCTCTGCTTTATTTTTTCACCTTGTTGATGATGATATTTACAGTAACCATTCTCACTAGCTTTGAACTTACATCTAATCTCACCACTTCCATCTTTCAGTGTCTTCTTTCCTTTACAGCGATCCGTATCACCGACGCCGGGTACATCACGTAGAAGAAGCTCTAGAGGGATTTGGTGTTTCTTTGAAATATTTTCCAGTGTCTTACTCATCTGTTCAGAATGGTACGCCTCAATACCTTCCTGGACGAGATCACATACGATTTCATTTAGGTCAGTCTCTATTTCACTTGGGAGTTGACTTAACAATATATCTTTAGTTTTATTTATAACGAGTTTCGTGAGTCTTGCCTTAGCCTCAATCATCCTTGTGTATACTTTGCTCGTAAGTTTTAAATAGATCGTCAACTGAATTTTTACGTTCTCTATATGCTTTAATACGTTCCTTGAGATCCGCGACTTTTCCAGTGTCGTCGAGGTTACATCTCTGACATTCCTCTATCAATTGCTCCTTCTTCATGGTGCTTATAGAAGGTTCTCTCTTCTTGGGTGGTGGCTTGTGGGCATCAATGATTTCTCCAAAGATTTCCTGTTTAGTGTCTTCGAACAGAGGGTCGAGAAGATCACAGACGGGGTTGAGGAATTTGTTCACAAAGTAGTAGTGATAGTCTACGGGAATGTTATTTTCCTCGACGTATTTTGGATCTTCAGATTTTTCAAACGCCTTTGCTTTTGGATCGTCAGTCTTTGTTAGTAGGTATGGAACTCGGTCACCAGATTGTGGTTCGGAACCTGGTTTCCTTTCCCTCATTTTCCTGACGACTTGAACATGGGCTTGATTAATTAACCCACATTCCGACCCCGTGATTGAAACGGATTTACCACCAACCTTGTAGGTATCAGACAGGGACTGACTCAGGATCAATTTCTCGTTGGGGATTTCACCTGAGAGCAGCTCGTTGGCTCTCTTCCTGGCCAGCTCTTTTGGTGGACCTGTATCCCCAGAAGTCAGGACGACATCTAAAAGTTCCTTACAAACTTCTCGCATGTGAGGAGTGTTATCGCGTCTAACAAGTTGTAGACCTTTCACGTCAACGTAATCCATGTTCATGTTTCCATCTTTTCCTTTTGTCCAAAGCTTCGCAGCGTATCGTTTTTTACTGTAGAGGAAGTAGGGCCAATAGACTTTTTCAAGCTCTAGGTTGTTCGGTTTTTTGAAAAGGGCGCTACATTCCTCTGCGGCTCTTTCACCGACTTCCCAACTGTATTCAATCGCCTCCAAACCTTTGCGATCACCAACATCAAACTCTACCATGACAGAATCGGTGTCTCCATATCTCACTTTGGCTCCAGGGAAGTTTGTCTCCACATAATTCTTAGTCTCTTCAATCATAGCGCGACCTCTACATGTTGTCGTAGACGCGATCGGAACGCATGGGAGGATACCTTTTCCAGCCCCTGTGAAACCATACACAGAGTTCATAGAAATCTTATAGGCCAACTGCTTTCCATTGTAGACTTCCTTCATATATCCAGTTGCAGCTGCCATATCTTTCTTCGCCTTCTTACGGAATTGTTTCAGTTCTGTTAGAATAGCGGGTAGCAAACTTGGGACATCTTGCGCAAATTTGTATGTCTTGTCTCCAATCTTGAACGTCTCATATGTGATTCCCTCGATGTTCCCATACCTCCTCTCATCCATGACATATGTGGAGTAACACAGGTTGTGAGCTGTCATGATCGACGGGTATAGTGCTTCAAAGTCGAGAGCTGTGATGGGTGTGTAATACGCACCCTTTTGAGCTTCCAAGACGGTAGCACCCTCATAGGGCTCTTCGGGTATAGATCCATATTTAATGGTGGGCACCATATATCCCAGTTCTCGAGCCTTTTTAGACAGTTGACTAAATACTTTGATTTGCTGACCTCTCTCAACCAAAAAGGACATTGGAACCCACGTAGCTTTAGCCATCTCAACCAAGTTCAGCAGAATGCACATCTTCTTCATGAGTCTGTGAGGTAAGAGTGTATCTTTGATACAGTAATCAGCCACTTCACCCAACTTTACTGGGTCTTCTTCAACAAAGCGGGCGAACATTTCTTTTGGTGGCATATCAATCTTCTGATCACCGAGATACAGTTTCGATACGTTGTTCAGACTGTATGAATCCAGTTTGTAACCTTTCTTGACTTCGTGAAACAAATCGAATATGAAACGTCCAGGCATTGGAAGTAGTTTGAGGAAATTATCCCCCAGAGCGCTAGAGCTCAGCTTCTTTTGAACCATGTGGGACTCGGTGTTTTTTAGTCTTCCCAGCTGGTAGAATTCAAGTCCACACCCGTTCATGGCAGCCCGTCGGTAGATGTATTCAAGATCAAAACCAAAAATGTTCCAGCCAGTCAGGATATCAATATCCTTTTCTTGCACGTAATCTTTGAACGCAAGTAGGAGTTCTCGTTCAGTTTTAAAACTAACTACATCTTCACCCGTCGTATCCTTGTAACACAGACAAGTTTTCTCATATGGTTCTTCGCTTCCAAATTTGCACAACGACACTGCAATCTGGAAACACGCATCGTCGGGAACATTTGGGTCTGGAAATTTACCTGTGGAACTGTTGCATTCAATATCAAATGAAGCCACCACGAAAGGAGCGATGTCATCGCGGTTCACTGGTTTCAGTTCAGTCCAGTCATTGCACCAGATGTCAAGATTGACGTTTGCCAAGTGAGATCGAACACACCTCGTGCCAGTGTCTAACCAACCCGTGGATTGGATGCCAGTCCTATGCATGAGTCTCAGGACAGGGTCTATGTTCGACTCGTATACGTGATATTTTCTAAACGCATCATTATACATGAAAACTGAGTTCACTTTACGTCTGGATTCTAAGTTCTTAAATGTTAACTGCATGAAGAAAAATTCTTCATTATTTTGAAATCCCCAAACATCTTTTTGTTTTGTCAAAGAGTAACCAGTCAGGCAACCCTTCTTCATCGTTTCCAATTTATCATACAGAAGTTCAACGTCACCTTGTTCGGTTCCACGTGGCAATTTTACGAAAAAGTATGGCTTGAACTCGGTCGTGACACATACAGATTTACCTTCCTCTGTCTTACCAAAGATGCTGATCAAGTGTTCATCCCCAGAATCTCTAGCCTCCCATGTCAAAGCCTGGAATACTACCATGTATATATAACCGGCCAAAATTTTAATATCATTTACTAATAAATGTCTGCCGCTTTAATAGAACTTGTGTCTGTAGGTGCCCAGGACGTCTACATCACTGGTCAGCCTGAAGTAAGCTTTTTCCGTCAAAACTATAAACGTTACACCAACTTCGCCATGAAGCCTGAGCGCATGGACTACATCGGCTCCTTTGGTTCTGGTAATGAGGTTATCATCCCCGTTCGCTCGAAGGGTGATCTCCTGAGCTATGTCTGGATAGAGGCTGATAACATCGCTTCTACACAAAATAACGACAATGGTTTCTTCAAGAGATCCTCTACGGATCTCACTGAATTTTCTCTGTGGATCGGTGGTCAGATGGTATCCACCATGGATGCCCTTTTCATCCAGGGTGTTCACAACCCTCTCATGAGGGATTCGGCTGCCAAGGCTTCGTTCTGTGTGAGCCTCAACCACAAGAAGGAGAACCACGGTGGTAACTACTACATGCTTCCTTTCTTCTTCGGTGAAGACTGGTCCAAGGCTCTCCCCCTACTGGCTCTTCAATACCATGATGTAGAGATTCGCATCAAGTGCCGCGATGGGTTCACCCCTTCCACGACCCCCAAGGTATTTGGCAACTATATTTACCTTGATACTGATGAGCGTAAATACTTCACAGACAAGGAACACGAGATGCTCATCACTCAGGTCCAGAACCAGCGTTTCTCCAGGACTGACAAGGATGTTGACATCACCTACTTTAACCACCCCGTGAAGTCTCTCCACGTCGTATCGGGTAACGCGAACGGCGCCGTATGGAACCACGCCACTGATGGTTTCAAGTTTGGGACCTCTTCCCTATACATTAACGGTGTGGCCCTCTTTGAGGACACCTCCGACGTGTATCACCACGACGTCGTCTCCGAGATGCACACCACCGACCTCCCTGATAACATTCTCGACGATCTCGCGACCTTCTCTTGGCCGTTCTGTCTTACAATGTCCAAGATGCAGCCCACAGGCAGTCTCAACTTCTCACGTATCGATAACGCGAAGTTGACGTTCAGCGCTCCCGAGAATGGTAACCATCATCACCGTGTATACGCTGTCAACTATAACATCCTTCGTATCAAGAATGGTATGGGTGGTGTAGCGTTCGGTAACTAAATTTATAGTGAAATGAAACCTTATGTTGACAGGAACATCATCTCTCAGAAGGCAAAGTTGAGCCTACCACACGAAAATTATTCAAAATTATCTAAAATCTTGACCGTCTTTTCATACATACGTTTGCTATGAAACGTCTTATCCTTCAATTCATCCCAAATTGTGAGGCGATGTTCCAGAAATTCCTTGAACTTAATCGGGTCACATTTAGACTTGTATCGGACTTTTTCACACTGAAGCGCCTTTTCAACGGCAGCCTTCCTGCTTTCTGAAAACTTGGCTTCACGTTCCAGAGGGGAAAGTTGTGTTGTTGTTTCGCTAGTTTTTTTGGAGTTCATTTAATGACTAAGAGTATATAATCTTTATGTCTCTCGTTTTTTAGCGGGTAAGTCAATGACAACCTGTGGTTTTGGTTTTCCAGTCATTTTGTAAAGCATCATCAGAATAAGAAGATATTGCCCAACCGGAAGTTCTATCGTTTGTGTCCACGCGGAACTACCACTTCCATGTTCCATCGTATATTGTTTATTTGGTTCCACCTCTTTCCATTCTTCACCCATTTTCATCATAACCTTATTATCATCAGATAGTTTCCTTGTCTTTTGGATTCTTTCACCCTTTTCTTTTATCATTTCATCCAACTTTATCAATTTTCCATCATATAAATCATCTACAAACTGCTGAATAAGATCATTTCCATCTTTATCGGTGATACCTGTAACACGACCATTTTCAACCTTTTCAGTGTATAAACAATCATGCCCCCCACCCGGACATTCCTTGTTTGTTTTCCAAAACTCGGCATACATATCACTGTTTGAATTTTGGTCATAAGCATAAACTGGATACTCCGAGAAGCTTACTGGAACTTCTTCTGTGCTGGGCATGCTTATGTAATTCTCAGTGCTACTTTGGGAACCTCCGATGACAATAACCTCACCTTCATCCTTCGTAGACGTGGCTGTGGTGACAGATGTAGCCATGGCAGATCTCACAGAACTTGTAAGACAGGAAGATGTGATCAAGACACCAACAACTGTAAAGAAACTCATATCATAAAGCAATATTATAAATGTTTGGCGAAAAGATATCGTAAGAGGTTTTCAGGTATCCGATAGCGGTCCAGTGTGCTTGTCTTGTCCACCTGCCCACCATTATAGATTTGACCCGGGGTTGTGATACCGATTCTATATCTGTGTTGCTTGTTCGGACAGTTGCAGACATGATTTTCTAGATCTATGCGATTCGTCCATATACGGGTAGGTTTCTTGTAATCAAAACCAAAGCGGCAATAGTCGAAACGATACGATTTCAGTTCACGCATACACGGAAGATCCTTCATGGCTGAGTAGTAGGGATTTTCGATGTACCATTCAGTCGGTTTGAAGTATTCGATAATCTCTAACACCTTCTCGACATACTTGCTATTCTCACGACGAACAGATTCCAGTTCCTCTTTCGTCTTGAACTTTCGGGTTGGCCCCACATTCGTGGTTTGAAGTTGTGAGTATATCTTACACTCTGGGGACGCCCATATGACGTCGAAGTGTCCTGGGGGATATTGTTTGTAATCGAAGTCGAGTATATCACACAAGTGAGTTGGCTTAAATTTTTCGAGAATGTCTAGACTTACTATATCATGTCCCGCGGGTTCTAAGACTCTAGATACACTCCCAGTACCCTTGAAAAGCTCTAGGGTGTGCATAGCTGATTTAGGGTGTGGTTATAAAAATGTAAATTTAACGCTAAACAAATCTAAGATATAGTAAATGATACCACTACTTGTAGCTGGAACTCTCACCACAGCACTGATATACACTTTTATGGGACAGAATCTCATATCTGCATCTGAAGCCAAGAGACTTATCAAGGAAGGTAAAATAAAGAAAGTTATCGACGTTCGCACAGCTACTGAATGGAGGATTGGTCACTACCCCAAAGCACTTCACATCCCAGTCGACAAGATCAATGAAAAGACTACCACTGAACTTCCCAAGAGAGGCTTACTCGTCTACTGCAATACTGGGCAGAGGGCCAGATTTGCGGCAGAGAAACTGGAAGAACTCGGTTTCCAGGATGTCTATTACATCGCTGGCACTTACAAAGGATTACTTTAACTTCACACCCAATACTCTTCTCAACCTCTGGAGGATAGCGTGGTCTGGAATAGCTCTACCTGATTCATATGAGTTAATGATACTCACATTCACACCAATCGCTGCTGCTAAATCTTTTTGTGTCCTGAAACCTTTAGCGATACGCCCCTGCTGAATCATCTTCGCCGTGGATATTGGCACCTTCTTGTGCACACCCAGTTCCTCATCTTCAAGCTTCTGTTCCTTCGTGCGCTCGTACTGTTTCTGAGGAGGATTCAGTTTCATGGGAGCTGATCTTCCATGAATGATTATGGGAGTCCAATCCTGATGACTCATATATTCAATTTAGTGTCTACCTTTTAATATATATATGTGTTTATATCCTCCATTAATTTTCATATGAGAGAGTACTATGCATGTCGTATTACACCCGAGTCCATCCGTGACCCATAAACTGAGAGTAACTTTACCAAACAAGAGGACAATTGACTTTGGTGAGGTAGGTGTCCAACACTACCCAGACCATAAAAATCCTCGTTTGATGCGTGCACAACTACTTAGGAAGGGAGCTATTATTCCTAAGGAGCTGCGAATTGAGACGGATCCGTGTGAGATACATAGAGGAATGTTGAGGGTTGGGGAAAGTTCTAAAGAAGATTGGGAAGATTTCTTCCGAGCAGAATACTGGGAAAGATGGATCCTATATACTCACAATACTGTCACAAAAGCTAAATTATCGATGGTTATGAGTCATGGAATACTGTTTCTACCCACACCAGAAGATTTATGGTTTTGTAAAGACGAATTTATTGACCTGTAGATCCAAAACCACCTGACCCCCTCTCGGTATCCTCGACGATGTTAATCTCCTCAATCGGGGGAGTCTCACAACGTTCAAGAACTAGTTGAGCAATACGATCACCCTTCTTGACTTCAAAGTCGTTCGAACCATGGTTAAATAGGACGACTTTAATTTCACCGGTGTAATCTGGGTCAATAACTCCCGCACCAACGTTGATGCAGTGCTTCACCGCGAGACCAGAACGTGGAGCCACCCGTCCATAAACCCCTGGGGGGAGCACTACTGTGATACCAGTCCCTACTAAAGCTCGCCCCGCCTGATTCGGAACGATAGCATCTTCGGAGCTATACAGATCATATCCAACAGCACCATCAGAACCACGAGTAGGCACAATAGCATCATACGTGAGTTTCTTAACTTTGAGAGACATCTACTTATTTATGGAACGTATCCCTTAAGCGTGTTACTGAATCTCGGGGTGATATACCTCTTTTAATTCGCTCCTTCAGTACAAATCGTAACAGAAAGCCGAACCCAAGCATATACTCATTTCGTATACTTTTTTTTCTCGTCGTCACTGAGTTCTCTCCACATCTCACCAAGTTTTCTTCCAACTTCACCAAATGTAAGTTCAGGGTTTTCCTTCACAACCTTCGGACGCATTTTTTTACAGAAAATCATATATGGTCCGGGTTCACGTTTCTTTTTTACCGTTTTGGATTCATCATTACCCCCACCCCTGAGTCTAAGAACGAGATGTAGAGTAGATTCTTTCTGAATATTGTAGTCAGATAGAGTTCTTCCATCCTCTAACTGTTTACCAGCGAAGATGAGTCTTTGCTGATCGGGTGGGATACCCTCCTTATCTTGAATCTTAGCTTTGATGTTATCAATCGTGTCGGAGGATTCGACCTCCAATGTGATGGTTTTACCAGTGAGAGTTTTGACGAATATCTGCATACTATTTGTATACTACATTTAATTCTTTATATCAGACTTGCCGGGAATCGAACCCGGAATGTTGGATTAGAAGTCCAAAGTGATATCCGTTTCACTACAAGCCTATGGATGCTGAGAGCGGGGTTCGAACCCGCGTGTGCGTAGCACAGACGATCTTAAGTCGTCCTCCTTAGACCACTCGGACATCTCAGCCCGAATACACGGGTCATCAATTCTTTAAGCGTTTATTATATCTTCAAACATTTTGGTGGTGGTTCAAACGCCGTCTGTTCCTCCAGTTCCTTACGCTGCTTCATCTTCTTGATATCCGCACCCTGACATTCGTGTTTTGTCAAATTGATACAACTCGGACAGAAACTTCCCTCACAGTATTGACAGTCGATTGGAACTCCACACTTTTTCCTACAACGTTGGCAGGGCATATATTATGATGTGTTAAAATTTTTAAGCTAGATAAAGTATTGTTAACAATGAAAAATAGAAAATGACCTTTACCATTGCCTCCTCCAATCTTGTCGGATATACGAATCTCAAGAAGAGTCTCAAGAAGACAACAGCTGGATGTGGCTCTGCCCTCAGTGCTTCGTATTTTATCACACAGGGTGCTGACCAGGGTGTATCCGCCGCTCTCGGTGCTTTGACTTCTTATGCGTATATCAGTCTTCTATCGGATAGGGTCGATAAGTTTGAAAAGTCTGCTATCCAAAAGGAATTTATCGCACCGATCAGCGCAGCAGCTTTCGAAGTGTCTTGGAATCACGCTCCATTCGCTTTTGACTTTGACTACGGAGCGACGTTCGTTGGGTTTCTTGCCTACAAGTTTGCACTGACTTCTGTTTTGTATGAAACTGTGAGGACTATGATGATTAAGGATAGTCAGGACTTCTATGAGGATCCAAGTGAGAAGGAGTATACCGACCCTGAAGATTGGGATGAACAACATGGTGAAGTTGCGATGCTTAAATAAATAATGTAAATCTAATATAGAAAACCATGTCCGGTGGAGCTCTTGCCCAGCTTGTGTCCCGTGGTGAACAGGATAAACATATTTCCGGTTCCCCTAATACCACATATTTCAATACGAAATTTAAAAGGCACACAAACTTTTCTTTATTTACAAAGCAAATGACAGTTCAAATGGAACCCAAGGCGGGTGGTATGTCTTCTGTAAAGATAAACAAGTTGGGTGATTTACTCGCGTACACAAATTTAGTCACTAAACTCAATGGTGAGGTCCAACTGATAGATAACTGGACCGACGTAATAGACAAAGCGGAGTTGTATATTGGTGGAAGGCTGATTGATTCACAGGATTCTGAATTTTGTGAGTCTATCGCCATTGATCTTTTTGCCAATTCTTACTCGAAGGGTTTTCAGGCGAGTCTTCACGGTGGTTTGGGTTCTCAGTCATTTTTTTATCCGTTTAGATTCTTTTTCTGTGAGCTTTGGCAAACATCTCTACCTCTCATCGCCCTACAATATCACGACGTAGAAATTAAGATTCACTGGAGCGCCAACTTGGATACGAACAGGACGTATCACGTTAATGCCTCTTTCATAATGTTGGACGAAGAGGAGCGAAGCCATATAGCGTTCAATCAACACGACATATTGATATATCAGGTTCAGAAAAACATACCATCACAAAAGAATATACATGAACTGGTTTTTAACCACCCAGTTAAGTTTATTGCGAGTAGTAACGCTTCTTCCACCAATAATCTTGTGTCTCGCACGAATGAAGTAAAGCTTCAAATAAATGGCACTGATGTTGAAGATTTCAAAACTGGTGTTCCTTACTTTACGGCGATTCCGAGTTACTATCACACAGACTATTCCGGAAGTAACTCCGAGAACATATTCTTACACACTTTTTGTCTATCAGCTAATAAATATCAGCCCACTGGCACTCTAAACTTCAGTAGGATAGATTCTTGCACTTTGCATTGCACCCAACCCATCGATCGCACAATCTATGCAGTAAACTATAACATCTTACGTATAAAAGATGGTATGGCGGGTATACTGTATGCAGATTAATTTGTAATATATCAATAAGAGATGGGTCGTACAAATTATTCATTAAACGAAATGTTAAATTCTGTCACAAAACGAGCATTTAACAGGTACACACCCCAGACTGTAGATTATCAGCACTTGGAGGCTGCTACTACGAAAACTGGTTTAGTTAGCAATAGGCGTGAATACTCCAGTGCCTCCATTTTGGCAAATACGTTTTCATTAAACGCAAAAAATATAGTGGAATCAAATTATGACTCGTTCTTGAAGGAAAATGTAAACAGTGTCATTACATCAAAAACAAATGATATCCATGTTGTTGGTTTAAGTTCATGCACCGACGACGGTCGTTTTTTAGCGGTGACTGAAACGAACACGGATAATGTGCGAGTGTATGAGTTTGACAACTCATTGGTTGATAAAAAACTGTTTTCTTCCTCGGGAACAATAAATGCTATAGAAATGATGGATGTCGATATGAATGGTGACGGTTCAGAAACGTTTGTCGCAAAGAAAGTGGGGTTTAGTGTTGTAGTGGACAAATTTGACCAGGGTTTGAATTATGTTTCGTCAACAACTTTGTTGACAACCGTTTTTCCACTGATTGAGGCTTCTATTAGTGTGTCTGAAAATGGGGTTCGTGTGGCAGTTACTGCTACGAGCTCGGATTTTCCTTTTCGTTATTTATTTTTACAAGTGTACGACAATCTTAACACAAATGAATATTATTCGTTATATAGTGAATATGAAGTTTTTAACACTCCGTCAGTCCTCATGTCAAGAAATGGTCGTATTGTTGTTGTGAACATTGGTGGAACAGTAATAACATTTGAGATACCCAGTGCTTCACCGGGTGGTGTCGTCTCATTAAGCGGATCCGGTCATACTCAAATTATGGGAATAGATAAATTTGATCTTTCATATGACGGTAAAGTCATGTTGACACATTCGGGTAGTAATGCTTCAATATACATATGGAATGGGTTGGAGTGGAAACAATTTGGGCAGACTATATCGACTGGCCTGTCGGGTAACATAGTGTCACTAGCAATCAGTGAATACGCTGATTATTTTGTTGTAGCTTCCAGTGATCAAATAAAGATTTACAAACTGAACAGCGTATATGAACAGTATGGCACCATTATAAATGATGATTTTGGAAGTTCCGGACATAAGATATGTATCAATAAGACTGGTGATACAGTAGTTATCGGCAATTCTCAGATGGCATCGTCGTATGGTCGTGCATATGTGTATACTTTAAAAAATGAAACAATTTGGATTCTCGCCGACCAAATAAATGGGTCAAGCCCTGATAACTTGGGAAAGTATGTGAGAATTTCAAACAATGGGGATAAAATCCTAATAGGTTTGCAAAATCAGCTTTTATTTAAAACGTCGAGTTCAGTGAAAACAGCGGTAGGTTGGGTGCAGAGAGGCGGCACAATTACAAGTAGTGATACACTGTCTCTGTCCCTGTCGAATGATGGGGATTATTTAGTCATCGGTGTGTCAGACATTGTAAAAATCTTTAAATTTTCTCAGGGTTCGTGGTCTCAATATAGGGAAATTATATCTAACGACCTCCAATTTACGAATTTTGGGAAGTATGTATCAATAACAATGAGTGGTTCCAAAGTTGCTGTGGGAAATGATAAAAATAGCATAGTTCGGGTTTATGAACCACATAATGTAGGAACAGTAATAGAACCCGCAAAGAATGTAGTTGACACAATATCACTAACACCACAATCGTCATTACTAGAAATGAGTGGTGATGGAAATCGTCTTTTCCTTAGCACCGACCCTGTGGTGTCTTCTACCATTTTACAATCTCTGACTGTTGTCTCCACACCTAGTGGTAATAAGTATTCACTGGACGGTGTTACACAACCAACCTTATACTTGAACAAGGGTGTGACATTTACAGGGATTCCGGAAGCGTTCCGTGAAGGTGGTTCACATCCATTAAGAATTTCAACGACACCCGACGGCGTGGCCATTGCTGAAGTCGACTCTATCGGAGATCTTGTCATTCCTACGCTTGCACCTGACACGTTATATTACTTTTGCGGTCAACACCCTAATATGGGGGGGATGATAATAATAAGTCAGCGTTTTAGTATTTGGGACAAGAATGAAGCTGGTGTATGGGGATACCGAGATGGATTGACAGAGGGTAATGCTGTAGATTTATCTAATAATGGTAGTTATTTGGGGGTGGAATACAATAAGACTGGGAGACTATACAGAATCGATTCTAATGGTGTAGTATCTAAAATTGGAGACGACATTACACTCACAACTGTTAGTAGTCCAGTGAATGTTTTCCGAACATTTACTCCGACACATATCAACACAAACACAACAGATTCGGGATCTCTAATTTTAGCATCATACCAAGATGCAACACGAGACGTAGAGATTTGTAGTCTTACATGGGATCCAACACCGTCGGGAGAATTTTCATTATCAACACAAAGTTCCGAGTTGACCGGATTTTCGTCGTTGTCCCAGGCAAAATACGGAATCGTATTGAGTAGAAACGGTCAAACCTTAATTGTATATGATGATTTGAAATTCAGTGTGTATATATATGATGGAACTCAATGGACTTTTATACGTTCAAGTGTTATTGGGACTGCCGGGACTTCATATACCATCAGGTATGTTGCAATTTCATATGATGGGACGTTAATGGCATACCATTTTTTTAATGCTGTTGATGGATATCTAATATCCTTCAGGAATACAATTTCAGGATCGTTGGTGGGGTTTAGCCTTGGGTTTACGGTGCAGGTTTCCACATTCGCATTTAAAAGTAACACTACATTGGCAGTGTGCATACCCAATCAAGACATACAACTATACAATTACGTAAACAATTCGTGGATTCTCTCTAATGAAATCACACCTGGCTACTCGTCTCCCTTCACAGAAGCCCATGCAAAGTGGTCCGGAGATGGTAGTAGGTTGGCTGTAGGTGACGCAAATGCTGAGCGTGTGAGTTTTTATGAGTATGATAGTTCTTTAGTTTTAGGAACAACTTTCATTCCGAGTAGTTCTACAATTTCAGGTCCAACAGAGCAAGTGGTGTCCGGTAATGGAAACGTGAGAGTTGTTGGTCATCCACAATACGACCTTTACACTGGTTACGTAGAGATATACGAGAAAGATGGAAATGGTGACTGGCCTTCAACCGCAAACGCCACTTTCAATGGACCAAATCCAACAGAAAATTTCGGATCCTCGATCGGTATATCCGAAACAGGGACACGTGTGGTCATAGGGTCGGGATCAAAAATGATTGTTGTTGAAAAGTCGGGGGGAACATGGTCTCAGCTCGGTTCAGACATTTCGGGTAGTACAACAAAAGTTGCGATATCTGGTGATGGGACCATAGTTTTCAATAGTCATGGTACAAATCTATACTCTTACAAACTGTCATCTGGAAGCTGGGTCACCAACTTCCCCATATTAACAACAGATGGAAGTATCGTAAAGGTGGACTCATCCTCAAACGGAGATGACATCGTTTTGAGTAAAAATAATTCAAATAAGGTGTACGGGGTGTCAATCATTAGCCAATTGGGTGCTGACATAGACGGTGAAGTTGCGAATGACTATTCTGGCTCCTCGGTTTCCCTCTCTGCAGATGGTTCGAGGGTTGCTATTGGGGCTTATGGCAACGATGGGAATGGCCAAGATTCCGGACACGTTAGGGTGT
>Ga0209653_1000663_pt1 | contig 29967 bp, 26 predicted proteins | sample SaaInl6LU_22_DNA_FD_184644 | JGI IMG/M metagenome (GOLD analysis project Ga0209653, IMG submission 184644) | Marine microbial communities from expanding oxygen minimum zones in the Saanich Inlet - ESP_116LU_22_DNA (SPAdes) (version 2) | ecosystem: Environmental > Aquatic > Marine > Intertidal...
TAACGCTTTGTTAGAACTCTTCGCCTTTTTGTCATCGAAACCAAGTTGTAACGCATTGTATCCGTCAACCTCTTCGGTTCTGACTTGGGTAACAACGCATGGACCTGCTTCGATTACTGTACAAGGAATGTTCTTCCCGTTTTCGTCGAATAAGCTGGTCATTCCGATTTTTCTACCTATTAACCCAGACATATTTAATTAATTATTAATTGTTTACTAATTTATATTTCCTTGAAATTTCTTAAAAAAAATAAGGGTCGAAATACGTTCAACCCTGAATGTATTTTTACCGTTTTTCCTTCGCGAAACCCTCCGGACATGTTTATTCAATCTTGCTCAGTGATATAAACCACTGAGCAATATCGAGTGTTTTTAATTATACTTTGATCTCAACTTCTACTCCACTTGGTAATTCAAGTTTCATTAAAGCATCGATAGTCTTAGATGAAGAACTATAGATATCTAACAAACGCTTGTAAGCAGATAATTGAAATTGCTCTCTAGATTTCTTATTCACGTGAGGTGAACGTAAAACCGTAAAGATTTTTTTATTTGTTGGTAAAGGTATTGGTCCGTTAACTACAGCTCCTGTACTTTTTACCGTCTTTACAATCTTTTCAGCAGACTTATCTACTAAATTGTAATCGTAAGACTTTAATTTTATTCTAATTTTTTGACTCATCTTATTATGATTTAGTAAATTATCCTTTTGCTTTAGCGATTACCTCTTCTGAAACATTTGACGGAGTTTCTGCATAATGAGAAAATTCCATTGTCGAAGTAGCTCTACCTGAAGACATTGTTCTTAAAGCTGTTACATATCCAAACATTTCAGATAATGGAACAATTGCTTTTACAACTTTAGATCCGGCACGATCACTCATATCATTTACTTGACCTCTTCTTCTATTTAAATCTCCTACGATATCTCCCATGTTTTCTTCGGGAGTTAACACTTCTAATTTCATCAATGGCTCCATGATTTTAGCTTTTGCAGATTTTGCAGCAGCTTTATAACCCATTTTTGCAGCTAACTCAAAAGATAATTGATCAGAATCCACCGCGTGGAAAGAACCATCTTTTAATGTAATTTTCATTGAATCCATTTCGTATCCTGCTAAAGGACCATTTTTCATAGCTTCTTTGAATCCTTTCTCTACTGAAGGTACAAATTCTTTAGGAACGTTACCACCTTTAATGATTGATTCAAACTGCAACCCTTGAACACCTTCATCTGCAGGTTCCATTGTAAATACAATGTCTGCAAATTTTCCACGTCCACCAGATTGTTTCTTATACACCTCTCTGTGGTCTGCAGAAGCAGTAATAGCTTCTTTATACTCTACTTGAGGTTGTCCTTGATTTACTTCTACTTTAAACTCACGTCTTAAACGATCTACAATTACATCTAAGTGTAATTCACCCATTCCAGAGATAATAGTCTGACCTGAAGCTTCGTCTGAACGAACTGTAAAAGTTGGATCTTCTTCTGCTAATTTACCTAGACCAATACCTAACTTATCAACATCTGCTTTCGTCTTAGGTTCAACAGCGATACCAATTACTGGATCTGGAAAATCCATTGATTCTAAAACAATTGGATGCTTCTCAGATGATAAAGTATCTCCTGTTTTTATGGACTTAAATCCAACAGCAGCTCCAATATCTCCAGCTTCAATAAAATCAATAGCATTTTGCTTGTTTGCGTGCATTTGGTAAATACGTGAAATACGTTCTTTTTTTCCAGAACGATTATTTAACACATAAGAACCAGCATCTAAACGACCAGAATACGCTCTAAAGAATGCTAAACGACCAACAAAAGGATCAGTTGCAATTTTAAAAGCTAAAGCTGCAAACGGTTCGTTTACATCTGGTTTACGTAATTCTTCTTGATCTGTATCTGGGTTTACACCAACAATACCTTCCTTATCCATTGGAGAAGGTAAGTAACGACATACAGCATCTAATAGAAACTGAACACCTTTGTTTTTGAATGCAGAACCACAAATCATCGGAATGATAGCCATATCCATCACAGCAGCTCTTAATGCAGCGTGCACCTCTTCTTCTGTAATAGAATCTTCATCTTCCATGAATTTTTCTAAAAGATCCTCGTCATAACTTGCAACTTCTTCAATTAAAAGTGCACGGTATTTACGAGCTTCTTCTTTCATATCCTCAGGGATTTCGATAACATCGAAAGTAGCTCCTTGAGTTTCATCATGCCATATAATAGCACGGTTTTTTACTAAATCAACAATACCTCTAAAATCTTCTTCGTCACCAATGTTTAAAACGATTGGCACCGCGTTTGATTTAAGCATATCTTTTACTTGCTGACAAACCATCATAAAGTCTGATCCTTGACGGTCCATTTTGTTAACGAAACCTATTCTTGGCACTTTATAGTTATCAGCTAATCTCCAGTTAGTTTCAGACTGTGGCTCAACACCATCAACTGCGCTAAATAAGAATACTAAACCATCCAAAACACGTAATGATCTGTTTACTTCAACAGTAAAATCTACGTGACCAGGAGTATCAATTATATTAAAATGATATCCTTTAGTTTCTGGTGTTGGTTGTGCGTTTTCTAGTGGAAATTGCCAGGTACAAGTTGTTGCAGCAGAAGTAATAGTAATACCTCTTTCTTGCTCTTGCTCCATCCAGTCCATTGTTGCTGCACCATCATGAACTTCTCCAATCTTGTGAGAAACTCCTGTATAATACAAAACACGTTCTGTAGTTGTGGTTTTACCAGCATCAATATGTGCTGCAATACCAATATTTCTTGTGTATTTTAAATCTCTAGCCATTTCTATTAAAATCTGAAGTGTGAGAATGCTTTATTTGCCTCAGCCATTTTGTGAGTATCGGTACGTTTTTTAACTGCTGCTCCTTCTTCTTTTGCTGCTGCTAAGATTTCTGCTGCTAAACGTTGCGCCATGGTTTTTTCATTTCTCTTACGAGTATACAAAATCATCCATTTGATAGCCATTGATACTTTACGATCTGGTCTAATTTGCATTGGAATCTGAAATGTTGCTCCACCAACTCGTCTAGAACGAACCTCTACATGTGGCATAACGTTAGATAACGCTTCTTTCCAAATTTCTAATGCTGATTTTTCTTCGTCTTCTTTTCTTTGATCTACAATCTCGATTGCGTCATAGAATACTTTGAAAGCTACTGACTTTTTACCGTCCCACATTAAGTTGTTTACAAAACGTGTTACTAACTGATCGTTAAATTTTGGATCCGGTAATAAGACTCTTTTTTTTGCTGCTCTTTTTCTCATGTCTTTACATTAAAAAAGTTACTAAATTACTTTTTTGGGCGTTTTGCACCATACTTTGATCTACGTTGAGTTCTTCCCTCAACTCCCGCTGTATCTAAAGCTCCACGTACAACGTGATACTTTACTCCTGGCAAATCTTTTACCCTTCCACCTCTAACTAATACTATCGAGTGCTCCTGTAAGTTATGTCCTTCTCCTGGGATGTATGCGTTTATCTCATTACCATTTGTTAATCTAACTCTGGCAACTTTTCTCATTGCTGAATTAGGTTTTTTTGGTGTTGTAGTATAAACACGTGTACATACTCCACGTCTTTGAGGACAAGACGACAAAGCAGCCGATTTACTCTTCTTAGTTATTTTGGTTCTTCCTTTACGAACTAATTGTTGAATAGTTGGCATACTAAATTATTACTATTTTTCGTTTGTACTAAAAATTTTACTCTTTTTTAAGAGTGCGCAAATGTACAATTATTTTCTATCTATTCAAATCTGATTGAGTTATTTTTTTGAAACACAATATAAACAATCAATTTTTTCTGATTTTAAGCTACATTTGAACGTTTTTAAGTTATCAAATTGAATAAAAAAATCTTCTTCTTTTTATCTTTTGTTTTATTGAGTTGTTTTACTCATGGAATTTTTGGTCAAAACTTTAGCTTAAAAATTATAGGACTAGACTCTCTTCAAACAGAAAAATTAGCTTCCTATTCTTACATAACAAAATACGCTTCAAAAATTGATATATATAAAGAGATAGGGAAATTTCATAAAAAAATAAAAAAGAGTGGATTTTTAACCTCTGTACTTGATACAATACTATTAGAAGATAGCTATTTTACAGCTGTCTTTAATTTAGGGAAGAAAACTGAAGAAGTTGTTTTGATTATTCCAAAAGATATAAAATTGGGTGGCTTTATAAAAAAGACAGACTCCATAAAAATTAGAACTAATAAGCTAGAAGAATTTACAAATTCACTTCTTACGGATTTTGATAAAAAAGGCAACTCATTCTCTGAGATAACTTACACCAATCCAAGATATATCAATAATGTTCTTTATTTAGATTTTAATAGTACAAAATCTAAAAAGAGACTCATTAATAAAGTTATCGTAAAAGGATACGAAGATTTTCCCGAGAGTTATATTAAAAACTATTTCCAGATATATAAAAATACTATTTTTTCTAAGCAAAAAATTACAGATATTTCTAAACTAACCAAAGACTTGAATTTTATTTCTGAGAGAAAGAAACCTGAGGTCCTATTTAAAACAGATTCTACACATTTATATTTATTCTTAGAAAAAATTGAAGCAAATAGTTTTGAAGGGATGATAAACTTTGCATCAAAAGATAATGGCCAAGGACTTTTAATAAATGGTAAGTTAGATTTAAAATTGTCCAATGTATTTAATACCGGAGAAAATTTAGAGTTATTTTGGAACCGAGTAGCAGAAGAAAAATCGCAATTTAAAATTAACGCAAGATTACCTTATATAGTAAGATCTCCTTTTTCAGCATTTATTGGATTTGATCTTTATCGGCAAGATTCAACTTTTCTTAATACCAAGTTTGATGTAAAATCAGAATACCAACTGAATACAAGTTCAAAAATAGCTATTTCTTATGCTAGCGAACAATCAAATTATTTATTAGACATTATTGATGAGAACATAGAATCTTTCACTAATAGTTTCATTGGAATAACATATGATTTAAAAGTTACCTCAAAAAACAGTTTATTTAACAACATCTTAAAATTTAATATTTCTGCAATTACAGGAAATAGGAAATCACCAATTAATAAAGTAAAACAACTCAAATTCAATTTAAATTCGATTATCAATATTAAAACATCAAAAAGGAGTTATGTATACCTAAGGAATGATACTGGTTATTTAAATTCTAGCAATTACCTAACAAATGAATTATTTAGAATTGGCGGCATAAATAGCATCCGGAGTATAAATGAACAAAGTGTTTTTACAAACAAATACTCCTTCTTAAACATAGAATATAGATATATAACATCCTCTTCTTCATATTTATACAGTATTAGCGATATAGCTTACTACAATACCATTAAAAACAGTACTGAAAGATTATTAGGACTTGGACTTGGGTATAACTTTAAAATAAACTCGTCAAAAATAAGTCTCGGCTATATTAATGGGATTAATCAGAACAATTCATCAAATATTAACAACTCTAGGCTAATAGTGCAATGGACTACATTCTTTTAAATAACGACACAATAAAAAAATTAGCTAATTAACTATTTCTTAACTATTTGAAGTTTTTTAAGTTTTTTTGTGTTAAAAAATTGTTTTTTTAAGTTTAATTTAAGACTTTTGGCATTAATTAATTCAAATAATTATACAATGAAGACAAAGTTTAATGGAATTTTAACGCTATTACTGGCGTTGGTTGTGCAGATTTCCTTTGCACAAGAAAAGACTGTCTCAGGTACTGTTAGCGACAAAGACGGCGCTTTACCGGGGGTTAGTGTTTTTATCAAAGGAACTACAAAAGGTACAGACACTGATTTTGACGGAAAGTACTCTATCAAATCAAAAGTTGGTGATGTATTAGTATTTAGTTACCTAGGTTATGAAACAGTTGAAAAAACTGTTGGAAGTTCAGCTACTATGAATATAACCATGAAAGAAGGTGGAGAAGTTTTAGACGAAATCGTAGTAACTTCTTACGGTAGAGCACTTAACAGTAAGAAAAGTGCTGCCTCGCTTGCAAGAGTAGATGGTAAAACTATCGAGCAAGTGCCAATTAACTCAGTCGATCAAGTACTACAAGGTGCTGCTGCTGGGGTAAGTGTAAACACTGGTTCTGGTCAACCAGGTCAGAGTGGAACAATCATTATTAGAGGTCTTTCTTCTCTTTCTGGAGATATTGAGCCTTTATTTATTATTGATGGTGTCCCTGTTGATCAAGACAACTTCCGTAGTTTGAATCAAAATGATATTCAAACAATTGATGTATTAAAAGATGCTGCTGCAACTTCTCTTTATGGAAATAGAGGTGCTGGTGGTGTTATTTTAGTTACAACAAAAAGAGGTAAGGCTGGTCAAAAATTAGATATTAAATATCGTGCTTTATATGGTGTAGCAAGTAAGCCTAAGACTCGTTTCGCTGTAATGAATTCCGCTCAATATTTAGGATTTCAACAGCAATACGGACTTGGATTCGGTGGAGGTTTAACTGATTTGCAAATTGCTTCAATATCAGCACAAGCCAATACTAATTGGTCAGATATTTTCTTTAGATTAGGAAATACTGTATCTCATGAATTAAGTTTCTCTTCAGGTACAGCAAACTCTACATCTTTTACATCTATCAACTATTTTAGACAAGAAGGGATTACTATTGGTTCAGAATTAAAGCGTTTTTCTTTCAGAACAAACAATACTGGTTCTTCTACAAATAAGAGATTCAATTACTCTACTAATGTAACTCTTAACTATTCTACAAGTAATTTTATTGTGGATGCTGTTAGAGGTGGAAATACAGGAGGTCAATTAGACAATCCTTTTATTGTTCCTTATATTGGTATGCCTTATTTAACTCCTTATAACCCAGATGGATCTTTAAATACATTTGGTACAATAAGAAGTGGAGCATTAAATAGTGACGGATCAATCAATGCAAGTAATGCAAACGGTTTCCCAAATACACCTTTTATTGCTTTAAATACTGCTGCTGAACAAACGGATCAGGAGAATGAGGTTAGAGCAATCATTGGTATGAATGCTGATTTAAAATTGAATGACAACTTTACAATTGGAGCTCAGTTTGGTTTAGATTATATTAATATCCAATCTTTATTCATAACTCCTCCAGCAAGTATTAGAGGTTTAATTACTCCTACTGCTGCTTCTGATGCCAAAGGTGCTCAGGCTGAAAGTACTTTCAGATCTGCACAAATAATTTCAAATGCATTTATTAGATATGATAAAGAAATTACAGACAAATTAAGCGTAAGTGCTCAAATTTATGGTGAGTATATCTACAGAAACGTTCAGAATGAAGGATTTACTGCATTTGGTTTAAATCCAGCTTTACCAGGTTCTGGTAGTGGATTTACAGCAGGAAATACTATTGAGTATCCTGGTGGAGACCCAACTGATGCTACTGATGCTACTTATAACTACATTCCAAGTGTATTCTCTTCTGAAAATGAATTAGCTTTAGGTTCTTTCTTAGGAACTTTAGATTTAGATTACGACGGTAAATATGGTTTATTTGCTTCTATCAGACGTGATGAAACTTCAAGATTCCCGAACAATCCAGTAGGTTACTTCTGGGCAGTTGCTGGTCGTTGGAATATGGATGAAGAAGATTTCTTAAGTGATAGTAACTGGTTATCTACATTAAAACTTAGAGCAAGTTTTGGTACTACTGGTAACCAAAATGTTGGTGGATTCTATCAAGGATTACAACAAGTAGGTGCTAACACTAGTTCTTATCAAGGTAATTTAGGTTATTCTGTTGGACAAATTAACTCTCAATCTTTACAGTGGGAAACTAAAGAGTCTCTTAACATAGGGGTTGGATTTGGTTTTTGGAATGATAGATTGTCTGGAGAATTAGATCTTTATAACGAAAAAACAGTTGACTTATTCGGATCTGATGCAAGATCTCCTGGTCTTACTGGATTTGGAACTGTAACAACTAACGTAGGTACACTTAGAAATAGAGGAGTTGATTTACAAGTAAGTTATGTTCTTTTAAGTAAAACAGCTACGAACCCTTGGTCTGTTAAATTAAACGCTAATGGTAACTACAATCAGAATGAAGTATTAGATATCCCAGGTGGATTTACAGGAAATACTTTACGTAATGCTGTTGGAAGACAAGCTAGAACATGGTTCTTAGAAAGATGGGCTGGAGTTGATCCTTCAAACGGACAACCTTTATACTTAGATGTAAATGGAAATATTACAAATCAATACTCAACTGCAAATCGTGTTTATTTAGATAAAAACTTTGACCCTACTTATACTGGTGGTTTTGGAGGTGATATCTCTTACAAAGGATTTACTTTAAATACTTTATTCTCATTTGCAGCAGATAGATGGAGACAAAATAGTTCTTTAGCTATTATAGAGGATGTTGGTTTAGCTGGTTTTGCTAACCAATCTGTAACAATGTTGAATGCTTGGACAACACCTGGTCAAATTACAGATATTCCTGCTATCAGTTATGGAGGATTAAGATCTATTGATGGTGATCGTTATTTAGAAGACGCTTCTTTCTTACGTTTAAGAACTGCATCTTTATCTTATAGTTTAGATTCTGAAACTTTAGCAAAAACAAAATTCTTATCTGGTCTTAGAGTATATGTTCAAGGAACAAACTTATTTACTTGGACTAAATGGAGAGGATTTGACCCAGAAAGTAATAATGCAACTGGATTCTTTGATTACCCAGTGCCAAGAACATTTACTTTAGGATTTGATTTAACATTTTAATTAAAAGAACATGAAAAAATATTTTCTAATACCAATTTTAACAGGTTTACTTTTAACGGTAAGCTGTAGTGATCAACTTGATCGTTTGCCTGTCGACTCTTTAGTAGAGGCCTCAGCATTCCAAACGGTAAGTGATCTTCAAAATGGAATCAATGGTGCCCTTGGCAATTTGAATCCAGATAACATGATAGCCTTCAATGCAATCTTTACAGATAACTGTAGAGTAGGAGTTGATAATGGTGGTCAACAATTATCTTTATTAAACCAAATATTAAACTCTGATGGAGGTGATCAAGGTTTATGGACTGATAGATACAACGTTCTTAATGGACTTAACAGAGTTCTTGCAGCTGCAGAGAGCATTACTCCTGGACAAGGAGAAGGTGCTGCTTACAACAATGTAAGAGGTATGGCTTTAGCATTAAGAGGATATCTTCATTTAGAGTTACTTTCTTACTATGGTTTTGATATGCTTGATCCTAATTCATTAGGAGTAATATATCAAAATGCCGTTTTAACTGACGGAACTGCAGAAAGAAATACAACTGGAGAAGTTTTTACTTTAATAGAAGAAGACTTGACAGCAGCTGCTAGTTTGCTTACTAATACAGATATTAATTTTCCAACTGCAGATTTTATTACTTTTACTAGAGCACGTGCTGCATTATATTCTGGAAATTACGGGGCAGCTGTAACTTTAGCTTCAAGTTTAATTTCTAAATACCCTTTAGCAAATCCAGCACAATATGCTGCTATGTTTGGAGGAGATGCAGATACATCTGAAGTAATATGGAAATTTGACAACGTACAAGGTGCAAACAATAGCGTTGCTGGTAACTTTATATTTACAGGAACTGGTGGAGATTTTATTGAAGCTTCTTCTGAGTTATTTAACGCTTATGATGGTGTTTCTGATATCCGTCGTGATATTGTTATGATTCCTAGTGTTGCTCCTGCAGCTACTGCTACTTCTGTTACAATTAATAAGTATCCTGCAAATGCAGATGCAAACTATATTAATGATTTCAAAGTAATGAGAGTTTCTGAAATGTATTTAGTAAGAGCTGAAGCTTATGCTAGACAAGCATCTCCTAACTTAACAGCTGCTGCTTCAAGTGTGCAAGCTATTAGAACAGCAAGAGCTAGTGCTGTTGTAACACCAGCTTATGCTAATGCTAGTGAAGCTATTCAGGATATTATCAATGAAAGAAGATTAGAATTAGCTTTTGAAGGTCACAGATATTTAGATCTTAAAAGAACTAGAACATTATTTAATGTAGGAATCACAAGAGATGCTGATGATGTTGGTTACTTAGGTAACAACTTCCCAAGTACAGTAACTTCTTCTGATGCTAGATGGACTTTTCCATTACCTGATGCAGAAGTAAACGCTAACCCAGATATTACTCAGGCACCTGGATATTAATAAAATATTTATATAATTATGAAAAAAATAATAATTCCTTTTATATTGGTGGTAGCATTGGTTTTCCAATCTTGTGAAGAAACACAATCACCTATTTATGACGGTAGCCAAACATTGGCTTACTTTGATGGAACTTCGGCTAGAATAGAAGTTGAAATTAACACAACAAATACTATTACTGTACCTGTCGGTGTAAGTACATTATCAACGAGCGATAGAACAATGATAGTTTCAGCTGTTGCTTCTTCAACAACGGCTACAGCTAGTCAATATTCATTTGATGGTACTGTAACTATTCCTGCTAATTCTTACTCAGCTTCTTTTACAGTAACTGGGATAGATGATGGTTTAGAAACTACTGGTGTAAATTTAACATTACAAATAGATAGTGTTGATGGTGGTTCTCCATCTCCAAGAACATATGAAATTACCTTAATAGAGGTATGTCCTATTCCTGATACTTATTTTTTAGGAGATTATAGAATCGATCAATTGTCTGGTGCAGGTCCATTTGCTAGTTTAGCTTCTGTATTTGGAACACAAGTTGTTGCTGTTTCTGGAACAGGTACTACTAGAGAGTTTGATTTTGCATATGCTCCAACAACTTTTGCTTCTGATTTTGCAATGACAATTCAATTAGTTTGTAATACATTCAATTTTGAAGGAAGAATTCAATCAGGAAGTTTAAGTTGTGATGGTGGTGCTACTCAAATTGGACAAGGTAATGGAACAGTTCCTTCGCTTTATGATGTAAATGATGATTCATTTTTTACAATGACAATTGCTGATTTTGAGGGACCTGGTCTTGATGGTGGATGTGGAGCTTCTCCATACGACGCAGTAATAACAATGACAAAACTTTAACTTAAAAAATTATGAAAAATATATATAAAATTTTCTTGTTATCATTTTTAGTTTTCGCAGTAAGTTGTGAAAATGAAGATGACTCAAGATTTACAGACAATCCAGAATTTGGATGGATAGAATTCCAAAGTGCTTCTTCTACTTTAGCAGTTAATAGTTCTGTTGAAATTATTCCTGTTACAGTAAATTTCACAGCACCAATTAACACTTCTGATGTAACTGTTACTTACAGTGTTGAAAGTGTATTAGGTGTAGCATCAGATGTTGTAGGTAGTAGTGGTACTTTAACTATAGCTGCAAATACAACTTCTGCAATAATTGAATTGAATGTTCTACCTACTGCCGCAGCAACTTTGGCAGCTGGAGATGTATCTTTTGATGTTGTTTTAGATGCTTCATCTAGAGGTATTGGTGTAGGATTGTCTGACGGTAGTGCAACAGTTAGACATAGAATAAATTTAGTTTGTGATATAGCATTACCTCTTGGAGGTATGTATACTGTTGTTACTACATACGGATATCATGACTTTTTACCTTCATTCAACCCAAATACTGCTGTGATGGAGATTGTAGATAACGGTGATGGAACATTCTTTACCCAAGATTTCTCTGGTGGATTATATAACGGAGGACCCTATACAAGTGCATATGGAACTGGAGCAACTAGTTTTGATTTCACATTCTCTAATGCATGTACACAAATTGTATGGGAAAATCAAGATGATGGTTTTGGTTCAGTCGTACCAGATGGTGTAAATGAATATGATTTTGCAACTGGTGTAATGACTACTTCATGGTTATGTGAAGGATACGGTGAAAATGGTGTTTCAATTTGGACTCCACTATAGTATAATAATTAAAACTTAATTATTTTAAAAAGACCTCTTTTACTAGAGGTCTTTTTTTTATGATATATTTGCAAAATATATGGACAATACAACAATTTTTGGATTAAGAGCTATCATAGAAGCGATTAATAGTAAGTCAACTATCAACAAAGTTTACTTACAGAAAGGGTTAAGAGGAGAATTATTTTTTGAGTTAGAAACGCTGATCAAACAAGAAAAAATTACGACAAGCTTCGTTCCTGTAGAAAAGTTAGATAGACTCTCGAAAAACAAAAATCATCAAGGTGCTGTAGCTCAAATATCACCAGTTGAGTTTGCGGATCTTGAAAAGCTAATAGAATCATCTTTAGAATCCGATGGCACTCCCCTATTTTTAATCTTAGATCAAATTTCTGATGTTCGAAATTTTGGAGCCATAATTAGAACCGCAGAATGTACTGGAGTTGATGGAATTATCATTCAGCAAAGTGGTAGTGCTCCTATCAATGCCGAGACCATAAAAACATCTGCTGGTGCAGCATTTAAAATGCCTATCTGTAGAGTTAGTCATATTAAAGATGCAATCTATACATTACAATCTTCCGATATTAAAATTGTAGCTGCAACAGAAAAAACAGAAGATTTATTATACGATGTAGATTTTAAACAACCGATAGCTATTGTAATGGGCTCTGAACATAGAGGTGTCAATCCTTCTGTATTAAAGATTATTGATTACAAAGCTAAGTTACCTTTATTAGGTGAAATTGACTCTTTAAATGTATCTGTTGCCTGTGGAGCCTTTTTATATGAGGCTATTCGCCAAAGAATTCTCTAGAGCTCGTTTTCTTCTTTTTCTTGAATTAAATTTCCGTTTTCATCAAATAACAAATCAAATTCTGTTTTTGAAAATTGAAATTCCCCTTTTGTGATTCCTTTTTTTCGATAAAAGAATGCAAAAAATATTCCTATAAGAAACCCTGATAAATGTCCTTCCCAAGATATTCTATCTTCAGTTGGTAAAATTAACCAAATCATACTTCCGTATAAAAAAATGGTAACCAGTGACATGGCAATCAATCTGAAATGTTTTCTAATAATTCCACTAAAGAAAATAAAACTAAAAAGTAAATAAATAACTCCACTAGCTCCTATATGATAAGACTCTCTTCCAATAGTCCATCCCAATAATCCAGACAAAAATATTCCATACAGTAAAACTTTGATAGCAATCTTTCTGTAGAAATAGAATAATGATGCTAATAAGACAAATAAAGGGACTGAGTTGTTAAATAAATGAGAAGTATCACTATGTATCAAAGGAGATAGGAAAATCCCTCTGAGGCCTTTAAAATCTCTAGGAAATATGCCATATTTGTTAAAATTAAATCCAAAATGGATTTCTATCCAATATACGACCCAAATAATTACAATAGCAATCGTTGGAATTAAAAATACATTTTTATGATAACTGAGTGTTTGATCATTTTGCATAGCATATTCTTATCAAAAATAAATCCAACTACTAAAATAACAACTTCTGTCATAAATCTTTCCTATTTTTATAATTATGAATGAACCTTTGGCAGAAAGAGTACGTCCAAAATCTTTAGAAGATTATATTAGTCAGCGACATTTAGTTGGTAAAAAAGGAATTTTAACCAATCATATCAAACAAGGAATCATCCCTTCACTAATATTCTGGGGACCACCTGGTATTGGAAAAACAACCTTAGCTAATATTATAGCTACAACTTCCGAAAGACCATTTTATACCTTAAGCGCTATTAGTTCTGGAGTAAAAGATGTTAGAGAAATCATAGAGAAAGCAAAAAAAGGTGCTGGATTGTTTACTTCTAAAAATCCTATTTTATTTATCGATGAAATCCATCGGTTTAGCAAATCGCAACAAGACTCTTTATTAGGTGCTGTAGAGAAAGGTTGGGTTACCTTAATAGGAGCAACGACAGAAAACCCTAGTTTTGAAGTAATTCCGGCACTTTTATCTAGATGTCAAGTATATATTTTAAATTCCTTTGATAAGGAAGATTTAGTTTTACTCTTACAAAGAGCGATCAAAGAAGATGTTATTTTATCTAAAAAAAAGATCAAATTAACAGAAACTGAAGCTTTACTTCAAGTATCTGGTGGTGATGCAAGAAAGCTCCTAAATATTTTTGAAATTATTATTGGGAATGAAGAAGCCATTACAATCACAAATAAATTAGTTTTAGAGAAAATTCAAAAAAACACCGTTAGATATGATAAAACTGGTGAGCAACATTATGATATTATTTCTGCTTTTATAAAATCGATTAGAGGAAGTGATCCTAATGGAGCTGTATATTGGTTGGCTAGAATGATTGAAGGTGGTGAAGATTTAAAATTTATTGCAAGAAGATTATTAATCGCTGCGTCAGAAGATATTGGTAATGCTAATCCAACAGCTCTGATTCTTGCCAATACTACTTTTCAAGCAGTCTCTTCAATTGGATATCCCGAATCTAGAATTATTTTGAGTCAGTGTGCTGTCTATTTAGCCAACTCTCCAAAAAGTAACGCGTCTTATATGGCCATTAAAAATGCGCAAGATATTGTTAAAAAAACTGGAGATTTATCAATTCCTCTTCACTTAAGAAATGCTCCTACGAAGTTGATGAAAGATTTAGATTATGGCAAAAACTATAAATATTCTCATGATTATGAAGGTAATTTTATAGCGCAAGAGTTTTTACCTGACAAAATTTCTAATACAAAAATTTATGATCCAGGGAAAAACACAAGGGAAGAAAAATTTAGAGAAGATTTAAAGAAAAGATGGGGAAAGAAATATGACTATTAAAACTTAATAAGATACTTTTCTACCACTAAACTTCCTTCTTTGTAATACTCTGCGATCCAAAAGCTACCTTTATCAACTAACGTCCCATTTTTATCTTTGATGATAAATTTATTAGGGTCATTTGTCTTTAATAAAACAAATACAACATCGGTGTTCTTATTTTTTAGTTGAAAACCAGCATCATTCTTTTGAGCAAATAGCAAAGGAAATTCTAAGTTCTGTTTTTTATTTACAGTTACTTTTTGTGTTACCATAATAGGTTTCTTGACTTCTTTTGCAACTGTTGTTACTTTGACAGCTTTTTTATGATCAGTTAAATCTTTTACTTTTGAAGCATCAAAAGTATAACCCATTTTCTCTATAGAAGAAAACGCTTGTCTTATAGATTGTCTATAAGCTTTTTTATAATCTTTCAATCTACTAGTTCCAGTATTCGAAACATAAATCATTTTACCTCTACAATCTGTTAACTCAATAATACTTTTTGTAGTTAACATTCCTGAATCATCTTTTACATTGGCAAAAAGAGCTTTGCATTTATTAAGAGCTAATTCTTGTGGAATCTCTTCATTATCAAGATAAGTATTAAAACCCGCTTTATTGAATAAAAACTTTGTAAATGAACTCGTTTGATAGCCATCAACCTGTTTTACAAAATTAAACTTACTTGACACAATTACATATTCATATTGATTCAATACTTTTTCTTGACTGCTCAAAAAAGCTGTTTGAATGATAAATAGTAAAAGAAAATATACTTTTTTCATAATTAATCGACTACTAGATTGATACCAAAGTTAAAAGAAATATTCTCAATAGTTGCAATATTTCTTACTCCGAGGATATTATCTACCAAACCAAAGAGATGAACCTTTCCTATTTGTAAAGAAATTCCTGATCCAATAATTTTTGCAGAATAATCATTGACAGTATGAGTAAACTTAGTATGAATTTTCTCAGATATTGAAGTTTCAAAGAAACTAGTAAAAGAAAACTGAGGTCTTAAGGGTCTCATTATGGTATGAACCTGAAAACCAATAGCATTGTAATAGTACTGTTTACGGGTATTTACATAACATTCCTTATTTCTAACCTGACCAAAACTATATTTTAAAGCCGCATTAATTTTCATTGGTCTCCATGAGGTATAAGCGTCTTGAGTTTCCTCAGTTGGAACTTTATCATCAAAATCATCTTCAAGTTCTTGCCAATAATCTCTTGGGTTATCTGGATCAAATTCAAAATTAATACCGTCAAAAGTAAAATCTCCTTTGGCACTATAACTTCTTGTATTTTTAGAATGTCTAATAAACCCAAAATCCAAAATACTTCCTGTAAATTCTATTTGAGGTGTAAAATGATATGTTAATCCGAAATCTAATCCAAGTCCTAAATTACCTCCAAGGAAAGTCTTTGAAAATAAATCTCCTGGGTTTTCTAAGAATTCATCATTTGAAGCAATTAAACCCGAAGTTCTAAATTGAACATCTAAATTGTTTAAAGATTGACGAAGAATGTTTTCAATGTTATTAAAGGTTGTAAGCGTCCCAGAATTATTAGTGGATTCTACATTTAAACTAGAAGAGTAAATTTTAACTCTCGCTCCTATATTTAATTTCTCATCAACTTTTCTAGAAATACCCGCATGTAAAACACCCAAAATATCTGCTTTCATAGATATTTGGGAAAAAGAAAATGCTCTGTTTAAATAGGGTTGGTTACCATAATAAAATAATTCCGCGATATCTTTTGGCATATAAGTAATTATATCTACCTCTTGATAAAATCCAAAACTAATATAGGTTCTGTCATCATAACGGTATCCTCCATTTAAAATATCAATCTTAGCATTGATGTTGATATAATCATCCTGATTTACTTTACTTAGTACGTCTCGGAATTTTGATGTAAAATCTCTATTATCTTTTAAAAATAAATCTGCTAGCTCAAATCCTGTTGTACCAAGCGTTAAAGAAAAGTTAGAAAAAATTGGAATTCCATAATGACGACTAAAGTTAGTTTCTGCACCTGGATTTAGCATTAATGTTTGTGGAGATTCACCAAATGAAAAAGCGATTTGTTGTTGAGCTTTAACTGAAACGCTCACTATGATAAATAAAATAAAAAATAATAAATGTTTTTTCATTATTCTAAAAACTTAAATAGTAAATTCCTGCAGATTTAAACTTTAGTGTTTTTGGAATATTTGGATCTAATTGATTTGAAGAAGGCAATATAGTTAGAACTATATTCATTCTAGTCGAATTTAAAAAATCTGGAGTGCTTTGAGGAAAAATTCTATTTGTAGCTGTATAATTTAAATCATTCGCTGTTATTAAATAATCAGTAAATGAATAAGTAACATTATTGTCATCATCTAACAGATCAACTTCTATCAGAAAAGATCTGTCGAATCTATTTTCTACTTCAACATTAAAAACAGCTTGTGTTAAATTATCTTGTACAACAGATGACTGCAGCGTTGTAAAATCTGATATATCTGCGACAGTAGTAATTTCTACTGAATTATCGGCATCAAAAAAATCATTTTGATCTAATTCTAAAAAAACTAAAGGTGAAGTAAAAATTGGATCAATATCAAGGTCTACTTGATCAAAATCTAAATTATCAACACAGGAACTTAAAAAAGCTAGCATAAAAAGTAGAACAAGGGGTTTTGATGTAAATTTCATATCCTTTATTAGAAATATTTATGTTTTATAGAACACTAAAGATATTGTTTTATTTCTAATAGGTGATTAATAGAGGTTATATTTTTAGGGACTCTTTGAGACTTTTCTGAGTTATAATGAATTGCTTTTATTCCACATTCCATGGCACCCATAATATCTGCTTCTAAACTATCACCAATCATAATTGAGGAAGAAGCATTGGTTTTTGCTTTTTCTAAAGCAAATTCAAAAACTCTTGGATTCGGTTTTTTAACACCCACAGATTCTGAAGTAATAACTTCATTGAAGAATTCTCTAATACCAGATTTTTGCATTTTTAATGTTTGTATTTCTTCAAAACCGTTCGTAATAATATGCAGTTGATATTTTTGTTGTAAATATTCTAATATTTCAAAAGCACCATCAAACAAATGATTGTAGTTAGGTAGTTTATTAATATATTCTTCTGATAAATGATTGATTATTGAATCTTCAACAAAGTAATCTATCGCATCAAAAGTTTCTTTTAATCTACTATATCTTAGCTCTGTTTTAGAAACTTGTTCTTCTCTATACTTTTTCCAATATTTTAAATTGATAGGAATATAAGCTTCTATAAACATATCAAAATTGACCATTACATTGGAAGCTGGTAAAATTTCTAGAAAAGTTAACGCAGAGTTTTTTTCAAAATCCCACAAAGTATGATCTAAATCAAAAAATACATGTTCTGTTTTCATTGTGCAAATATAACATTCTGACCTTTTAGAACGATTGAAGTCGTTATATTTGTTAGATAAAAAGTATTTAATTTGAAAGCAAAACTTCATGTTTTATTTTTATGCGGTTGGTATCCATCTAAGGTATTACCAACAAATGGCGACTTTATTATGAGGCACGCTAAGGCAGTGAGTTTAAAACATCAGGTTAGTGTTTTGCACATTATATCTAAACCTGGTATCTCAAAAACTACAATAGAAATAGAAAAGAACTTAAACTTCAATGCATTCATTGCTTATATCAAACCAAATAAAAATCCATTTATTAAATTATTTCGATTTTGGTCTGCTTATCAAAGTTTATTAAAACAAATAGGTGTTTTTGATGTTGTTCATCTCAATAAATTATATCCTTTTGGCCTTTTTGCATTGCATTTAAAAAAAATAAAAAGGATTCCATTTATCATTTCTGAGCATTGGACAGGTTATCATTTAACTGACAAAAAGAAGTTGTCATGGATTGAAGTATTTCTCTCTAAAAAAATAGCTAAAAAAGCCAGTACTATTTGCCCTGTAAGTAATGATTTAAAGGACTCAATGTTAAAAAACAAACTGATAGGCAACTATCAAATAGTTCCAAATGTAGTTGACACGACTCTTTTTAAATCGATAAATGAAACTTCTAAAACATTTACGATAACACATATCTCAAGTTTATTAGAACCTCATAAAAACATCTCTGGGATGTTACGAGTTGCAAAACAACTTGAAAATCAACTAGATTCTTTTGTTTGGAATTTTATTGGTGGAAATGGGCATCAATTTAAAGCTCTTATTAAAAGTCTAAACTTTAAAAAAGGACAAATAAATTTTATAGAACACGTAGAACATGAAAAAATCCCAGCTTATTTAAATGCTTCAGATGTTTTTACTTTATTTAGTAACTATGAGAATTTACCTTGTGTTATTCTAGAATCATTTTCTTGTGGAATTCCTGTTATTGCTACTAATGTTGGCGGAATAAGAGAATACTTTCCTAAGGAATTTGGTTATCTTATTAATAAGAATGATGAAAGTGAGCTTTTGGAAAAACTAAAAACGATTTATGAAAATCCGATTCATCTTGGCGAAGAAATGCATACCTATGCTGTTGAAAATTTTAGTTCAGAAAAAATTTGTGATTCTTTCACGAAACTTTACCTTGACGCTTTAAAGTAACTCAATTTGATTCAACTAAAAGAATACATTACAGGATTTGCCAGTAGATCAGGAAACTATGTCTTATTGTCTACGTTATTTTCTAGAGCACTTTCTTTTTTAGGTTCTTGGATTGCATTACAATTAATAGATGACAAAGAACTAGGAGTTATTCTCTTGGCGTTTAGTATTGTGCAGTTTGTGATTCCAATTGGTGGTTTTGGATTACATCAAAGTCTTATAAGGTATGGTGCATTATTGAAATCTGAGGAAGAGAAACAACAGCTTTTTGCTTACGTTCTAAAAAAAGGAATCATCGCTTCTCTAATTGTCATATTATTATTAATTCTCGTAGGGTATTTTATCCCTTTTCAATTTGATAACACCTACTTTTATTTTGCTACTTTAACATTCACAATTATCACCACATTTATTTTCGAAATAGTAAAAATACAATTCAGACTTCAACATCGAAATAAATTATATGCCGGTGCAGAGTTTTCTTATAATCTAATTCTAGTACTGGCAATTTTTGGTTTGAGTTATTATTTTAAAGGAATTGGGTATGTTTTCGCTTTAATATTTTCTCCTTTTCTTACTTCATTCTTTTTTATAAAAAAATTAAATTTAAAATTAACCTCAAAAAGTAGTCTTAAAATAACTACATTTTCTTTTTGGAAATATGGACTTTTTGGTGGATTAACAAGCATGGTTACACAACTACTTATTCTAATTGATATGGTCATTATCGGTTACTTAATAGATGATTCTGTTGCCGTAACCAACTACCGTTATATTTCAATTATACCTTTTAGCCTTTTATTTTTACCCCGTGTATTTATCAATACAGACTTTGTAACTTTTACTGAGAAAATTTGGGAGAAAAGTTATATCAATACATATATAAAAAATTATATGATCTTTTTTAGTGTTGCTAGCATTTTAATATTCATATTTTGTTACTTATTTAGTGAACAAATTCTCCTCATTTTCGGGAATGAATACCTAGCATATACTGATAGTTTCTTAATTTTAATTCTAGGAATAACAGGAATTTATATTTTTAGAGGATTGTTCGGTAATCTTTTATCTTCTATTGGTAAGATTGAATTGAACTACTATATTATCTCGATTGCTATCATTATTAATATTATTAGTAATTATTATCTAATTCCTAAATACGGAATAAAAGGAGCCGCAATTACCTCAGCAATTTTGATGTGGTTTACAGGAATTTTATCTTGGTTGAGTTTTGTTTATTTCTACAGAAAATTAAGACATAAATAAAATTAAAAAACTCATTTCAGGCCTATTTTTATTATTGAAAAAACCTAGTCTCATTAATTTATTACTAGATAGTGAGTATCGTTGGGAAACTTATTTAAAAAAACAGCATAAAAACATAAATCAACTTCCAACAGTTGATATTCGTAATTTGATTGAAGCTACTAGTTCTTTAAATCACTTCACCTTTTTAGGTGGCGGATCCTTACCTACAGATATTATTTTGCTTAAATCACTCGCAAATCAGATTCCAAATTGTAGGTATTTTGAAATAGGAACTTGGCGAGGAGAAAGTGTCATCAATGTTTCTGAAACTGCTAAAGAATGTTATACCCTTAACTTGTCTAAAGAAGAAATTCTTGCAGAAGGTCTTTCGGACAAATATGCCGATTTACACGGAATTTTATCAAAAGGAAAGGAAAATATTACACATCTCTTTGAAAACACCTTAACCTACAATTTTGGTAAATTGAATACGAAATTTGATTTAATTTTTGTTGATGGAAATCACAGCTATGAGTTTGTGAAAAATGATACAAAAAAAGTTTTTGAACATTTAGTTCATGAAAATTCTATTGTAGTTTGGCATGATTACGCTGCTCATCCTGAAAAAATTAGATATGATGTGTTAGCTGGGATTTTAGATGGACTTCCAAAAGGTTTTCAAGAAAAATTATATAGCGTATCAAACTCACTTTGCGCCATCTACTATCCTAAAGGTTTAAGAAATACCATGCTAGAATTTCCAATAAATCCAAATAAAATCTTTGAAATTCAAACTAAAATCAAACCTATATAATTAAGCTCTTACTAAAGAATCTTACGCTTTTAACAGGCGCAAAAAAAATGGAAGTTTATTCACTTTTAAAAAAGGATATTGTATCGTTTTTGCTCCAAAACTCTTATAATACTTAGCAATAGTTTCCATTGAAGAACCTCCAAAATTAAAAACATCATACTTGTTTTGATACTTAAAGATTGCTCTATCTATTAAAAAAGTATTTGCGCCATTATCTCTATTCGAAAAATCTGTAGAACATACCAATTCTGTAACTTTACCTTTATGAAACAGAAAGAACCCAGAAGCAACTAATCGATCTTCTTTATCATAAATGGATAACAACTCTCCTACTCCTTTGGCTATAGAAGAATCCATTAAACGCTGAAGGTTTTCATAATCTTTATCTTGAATATTATTGAGTCTTTTTCCTACATTATTCTTAAAAAGAAGGATTAAATTCTTTGGATCATCATTCCATTTTTCAGATAGAAAATACTGACTAGCTTTTTTCAATTCTCTTTTTCTATTTCTATTAAATTTTTTGGAAATAATTTGATGAGAAATATTTAAGTCTAGTACTTGAAATTGATTGTCACGACATTTTGGAATCAATTTTTCATTATAATATGATGCATTTAAACGAAGTTCAATAAATTTAAATCGAGATTCTAATTCCGTTATAAATTCTATTTCGGAAACATGCTCTTTTGAAGAAAAAACACCTAATTGTAAAAGCCATAAGGGTGGATACACATATTTTATAAAATATTTTTTCCTCCATGGAATTGGCATTACGGCTACATAATCGTCTAAAACTAAACAATCCCATTGGTCACATACAATATCTAAATACCAAGAATACCCATATAATAAACTCTCTTTAGAATTATCTAAACAAGCATTATACTTAGAGATATCGATATCTTTTCTTTGGAGGTATTTAATTGGCATACTTGTGAATTAATTTTAGCATCGTTTCATACACGTGTTGCCAACCATTCCATCGTAAATAACCGCTAATACTTTCATTGTGATAAAGTGTAATAAAGGTTCCCTTAACCTTCAAAACTTCATTTAACAAATCTCTTGTTCTTCCTAAAGATTGTTTTGGTGTAAGTCCCATATAATCGTTTAATGTAGTATCCATTAAGGCAAAAGGGAAAATTTTTAACGGGGTTTGAATTTCAAAATCCAAATCAAAAAAGTAAAACGGAATTGAAGTACTTGCTCTAAATCCAACATGACTAGCATATCCCATAGAATAATCTTCTAGAATTTCTAAGTCGATTAAATTTTGATATGTTTCTGGCAAACTAAATCGTAAAAAATGTTGTCTCGACCTAATCGTAGGTATATTTGTTATTGATTCTAAACGCTCTTTTTCTTTTTTTAACATCGTACTATTTTTCATAGTATAGTAAGAAGGATGCAAACCTACACTAGCATAATCTGCAACATGTTTAATTAACAATCTAAAACTCCTTTTTGAAGGAGAAACATTGGTATCAAACGTAGTATAATCTGCAATTAAAAAGAAAAAAATTACTTGTACTTGATAGGTTTCACTTAGCGATAAAATCTTTTCAAATGTGTTGTAAGGATCTTTTCTTATTCTTAACATAACCAATAATCTATTCCAAAAACCTCGGAGTCTTAACTTAAAAAAATCAGTCAAAAGTCCACCAGTCGATCGAATAAAACTTTTGTGTTTATAGGCATAAGCGTTATCGATATCTATGGTAGAAATATATTTAAAATCTCTTTCTGGAAAATGATAGTCTTCAAATCGTTCTTTTAAGACTTCTTTTAATTTTAAAGCCCAAATATCTACAACCGGTTTTTCGAGAAAATTAAATTTATACGCTAAGCTTTGTTCTGCGGTAAAACGCTCGTGGTCATCTCTAACGTGAGGTAAATATTCTTCGTATCTAGAAATTAAATAAAAACTAGCTGCGAAAATATCAAAGGGAATCTCTGACTTTGGGCCTGCATTAAAAAAACAAGGAACTTCATCCCAATCATGTACCGTGATTTCTAAATCATTAACACCTTGCTCAAATAATAACCCGTTACTTCTGATAAAAAACTCTTTTCCTAACGGGACCTTGGTATAACTTATTTTTGGCCCATTATGTGCCACAAACTCTTCTATTTTTGAGGTAAAATCTACTGGAACTAAAAGTATTCTAGTGAAAATATGCTTAAAAATATACCGAATTCTTGGAGTTATTTTATGCGTATAAACGAGGATCAAAACGGAAGAGTCTTTTAAATTTCACCATTATCGGCAAAGCTAAAATAAGACTTTTCAGTAATTATTATATGGTCTAAGAGTTTAATATCTAAACTTGTTCCGCCTTCTTTAATTTTTTGAGTCAGTTGATTATCAGCTTTACTAGGATTTAATTTACCTGAAGGGTGATTATGGCAGAGAATAATAGCTACTGCAGAAAGTTCTAAAGCTCTCTTATAAAGTAATCTTACATCTACTAAAGTAGCTGTAATTCCGCCTTTACTTATTTGATCTTTGGATAAAATTTTGTTGGAATTATTTAAATACAACACCCAAAATTCTTCATGAGGCAAATCTCCTAACAAGGGCTGCATTAAAGAAAAAACTTGTTTGCTACTACTAATTTTTGGTTGTTCATGACGTGTTTCTAGTTGTCTTCTTTTTCCTAGCTCTAGTGCTGTTATAATTGCAATTGCTTTAGCTTCTCCTATGCCTTTAAAAGTTGTTAATTTTTCTAAAGGTAGTTTTGCTAACTCGTAAATGTTGTTATTCACAGAATCTAATATTCTTTTAGATAAATCTACAGCGCTTTCTTCTCTATTTCCAGAACCTATCAAAATAGCAATAAGCTCGGCATCACTAAGAATAGACTTTCCTTTGGCAATTAATTTTTCTCTGGGCCTATCACCTAATGACCAAGATTTAATGGTTAACTTTTTCATATTGCATCTTTTTTATAAATGTACAAAAGATGTGTAAATCTAACATCCCTTATAATTTTTTGAAAGTCACATGACTAAGTTTCATATCTTTGTATGTTATTTCTAATGAACTATGAAGATTATTATAGCGGGTGCTGGTGACGTTGGATTTCATTTAGCAAAATTACTATCCTACGAATCACAAGATACTTACGTAATTGATACGGATGGAGAAAAGCTAAATTACATCAACAATCATTTAGATGTTATTACTAAAAAAGGTGATGCTACATCCATAAAACTACTCAAAGAAATAGGTGTAGATTCTGCAGATTTATTATTAGCTGTAACCGAATCACAAAATACCAATTTCACAATATCCGTGATTGGAAAATCTTTAGGTGTCAAAAAAACAATTGCAAGAATAGACAATCCGGAATTTTTAGAAAATACTGAAGTAGATTTTAAAAAATTTGGACTAGATTTTATGATTTCTCCAGAAGAATTAGCTGCTGATGAAATTCAAATGCTATTAAATCAATCTTCATTTAATGATACTGTGACCTTTGAAAATGGGTTATTTAATGTCATGGGAACCACGCTAGATTACAAGTCTCCCCTTTTAGATAAAACTGTAAAAGAGGCTAGAGAGACGTTTTCAAATGTAGATTTTATCACCATTGCAATCAAAAGAGAAGGAATCTCTCAAACTATTATCCCAAGAGGGGATTCTGAATACAAATTAGGAGATCAGGTTTATTTTTCTGTCCCGCATTACAGTTTAAGTAGTTTATATCCAATCGTTGGAAAAGAACAGCTTAATATTAAAAATGTGATGATTCTTGGAGGAAGCTCTATTGGATCTAAAACGGCTAGAAATCTATGTAAAGGGAATTTTAAAGTCACTTTAATTGAAAAAGAACGAGAAAAATCTTTAGTTCTTGCTGAAGAACTAAATAACACACTTGTAATTAATGGTGATGGTAGAGATATCGAATTACTAGAAGAAGAAAATATTAGAGATATGGATGCTTTTGTTGCTGTAACAGGAGATTCAGAAACCAATATCATGACTTGTTTAGTAGCAAAATCTAAAGGTGTTAAAAAAACAATTGCCTTGGTTGAAAATATGGATTATATCAATATTTCTCAAACTATAGGAATTAACACACTTATCAATAAAAAATTGATTGCCGCTAGTAGTATTTTTAGACACATTAGAAAGGGTGAAATTTTAGCTTTAGCTAACCTTCACAATATAGATGCTGAAGTTTTTGAATTTGAAGTATTGCCAGGTGCAAAAGTCACTAAAAAACCAATTAGAGAATTAAAATTTCCTAGAGATGCTGTTTTTGGTGGTATCATAAGAGATGGAAATGCATTAATGTCTAATGGTGATTTTCAAATAAAAGATGGAGACAAAGCCATTGTATTTTGTCTGCCAGAATCCATTAGCATTGTAGAAGACTTATTTCGTTAAGAATGGGAAGTCTAAATCATAAAATAATTTATAGATTTCTAGGACTTACTGCTGTTCTAAACGGAGTTTTTATGTTTATCGCTATTCCTTTTAGCATGTACCATAAAGAAGATGCACAATTGGGTATCTTAAATGCCGGAATTATCACTATCTTTTTAGGATTGCTACTTTACTTTTTTAACAAACCAGCCAGTACTAATATTCAGAAAAAAGAAGGGTATTTAATTGTAACTTTAGGTTGGCTTACTTTATCATTTACAGGAATGCTTCCTTATTTATTTACAGGTGTAATTCCTAATATAACCGATGCTTTTTTTGAAACACTTTCTGGATATTCTACCACAGGATCTTCTATTTTAACGGATATAGAATCGATGCCAAAAGGAATCCTTTTTTGGCGTAGTGCAACTCATTGGATTGGTGGTATGGGAATTATTGTACTTACCATTGCCATACTTCCTTTACTGGGAATTGGAGGAATGCAATTATTTATGGCTGAGGCTCCAGGGCCTTCGGCAGACAAATTACATCCAAGAATTACAGATACTGCAAAACGTCTTTGGTTAATTTATGTGACCTTAACATTTGCTGAGTTTTTCTTACTAAAAGTTGCAGGAATGACTTGGTTTGATGCCATTAATCATGCGATGGCTACTGTAAGTACTGGTGGATTTTCAACTAAAAATGCAAGTTTATCTCATTGGAACGGAATGCCAATGGTACAATACATTGTCATCTTTTTTATGTTTGTTGCGGGTACCAACTTTGTACTCACCTACTTTGCCTTAAAAGGAAAAGTTACAAAAGTAATTGAAAGTGAAGAGTTTCGATACTACTTTTTTGGAGTACTTAGTATTGCAATAATTATTGCTATAATTATCATCTTTTTTCAAGATGAAACCCTACAAACTACCATTGCGCATCCAGCTGTTTTAGGAAAAACTGAAAGCGCTATCAGACATGCTTTATTTCAAGTAATATCCGTGATAACAACTACTGGTTTTATCACTGCAGATTTTACCATGTGGAGTTTCTTTGCCACCGGAATTTTCTTTGCCTTATTCTTTTTAGGAGGTTCTGCAGGTTCTACTAGTGGAGGAATAAAAGTAATGAGACATATTGTAATGTTAAAAAATAGTTTTTTAGAATTTAAGAAGACATTACATCCAAATGCAATTATTCCTGTTCGTTACAATGGAAAATCTGTCAGCCAAACCATTGTATTTAACATCTTGTCTTTCTTTGTTATCTACATGCTAATTTTTATAATTTCATCAGTTATCCTTAATTTATTAGGTTTAGATTTTATGTCTGCTTTAGGTGCTGCAGCATCTAGTTTGGGGAATATCGGTCCAGCCATTGGCTCAGTAAGTCCGGTAGATAATTTTAGTCATTTATCGGTTGGAGCAAAGTGGTTCTGTTCTTTTTTAATGCTCATTGGGCGTTTAGAACTCTTTACTGTTTTAATATTGTTTACTCCGTTCTTCTGGAGAAAAAACTAAAAAACAGTTAGTTATAAAAAATATTTTATAACTTTAGAATTCAATAATTCAAATTTTAACGCTATGAAAAAGAATTATATGTACCAGTTATGCTGGTGCCTTATATTTACGTTTACTTTATTTTTAAAAATGAATGCCCAATCACCTGGCGACATTGCATTCATTGCTTTTAATGCTGATGGTAATGATGATTTTGCTGTCGTTGTATTAGCAGACCTAGCAGCAAACTCAACTATTTACATTACTGACAACGAATCAGATGGGGCTGGTGGAATTACTTCTGGAGAAGGAACACTCACTTGGTATATAGGAGCTGCTACAATTAAAGCTGGGACAGTAATTGTATTTACTGATGTCAACAATGATACTAATCCAAATTTCGGTGTATCTGTCGGAGTATTATCTGAAACTGGAGCATTTAGTATTCCTGCATCTGATAAAGATGGAATCATTGCTTTTTTGGGCACTGATGACAACACCCCTACTTCGTTTATTGCAGCTATACAGATTGGTAATGAATCTTCTGACCTAGGGCCTTTTGATGTTGATGGTATTACCTTAACTAATACTGGTTTAGTTATTGGAACTTCTATTATTGTGATGGATAGTTCAGCTTCTCCAGATGGAGCAATATATAATGCTTCCAGATCAAGTCAAACTTCATACAATAATTATTATTCTTTACTTATTGATGATGATTCGAACTGGACTAATGTTGTTAATGGTGACGGTGAAACGTTACTTCCCTTCTCTTCTGAGGCATTTACAATTAATACAACTAGTTGGACAGGAGCAAGTAGTTCGTTATGGAATTTAGCAGGAAACTGGGATAACGGAGTTCCCACAAGCAGCTCTTTAGCTACCATACCCGATGTAGCAACCTCACCAATTATAAGTTCTGGAGCAGAAGCTTTGGTTGGAAATCTCACAGTTAACGTTTCCGAAAGTCTAACTATTCATAGTAATAACTCAATTACAATTTCGGGCTTGTTAACTGTAAATGGTTCTTTAAACTTAAACTCAAGTAGCTCATTAATCCTAAAAGGTACTTCATTTGGTAACATCACTTACAACAGAAACCTAGGAACTACTAACTGGTATATGATTTCTTCTCCATTGGTTGGTCAAACAATTGTTGATTTTTACACCAATGAATCTCCTTACTTGGGCTCTGGAACTGGTGATGCACAAAATGTAGCCATTGCTCAGTATGATAATTCACAAGTTCTTGCAGCTAACAGGTGGTCTTATTATACAGAAGGTCAAGTTGATGGGGATGATGGGGATGATACTACAGATACTTTTACCTCTGGAACAGGATATAGTGTAAAAATGCAAGCTTCTGGTGATATCTCATTTACAGGTACGATGCTAACAGATGCAGTAGGAGTTGCTATAACAGACGGAACTGGAAGCGGTGGAAATACTTTTAATCTAATTGGAAATCCATATCCTTCTTATATTCCAGCCAACTTAAATGCCGATGGCACGAATAACATACTAACAATAAATACAGTAAGTTTAACAGAAAACACCATTTGGTTCTGGAATCAAGCAATAAGTTCTTATGATCAAGTAAATCAAGCTACAGGATCTATGTTCATTGCTCCATCTCAAGGTTTTTTTGTGAGTTCTAATGGCTCTAATACATTCAATTTTACAGAAGCCATGCAATCGCATCAATCTACAGACACCTTTCAAAGAAATGTGGAAACAAGACCTGAAATTAGTTTGTTCATAACCGATGGTTCTTTAAACAAACAAGCAGATATCTTTTATATTGACGGAACTACAACTGGGTTTGATAATGGATATGACAGTTCTATATTTGGTGGAGTTGTTAATGATTTTGCAATCTATACTCATGCTGTTGCCAACGGAACAGGAAAAAACTTAGGAATTCAATCCTTACCTGATAACAATTTTGAAAACATGGTGATTCCTGTTGGATTGATTGTAACTAACGGAACGGAAATTACAATCGCTGCGAATGCAGCAAATCTTCCTGCTGGTATTAATATCTACTTAGAAGATAAAGATGATAACTCATTTACATTATTAGATGGTTCTTCTAATTTTACTACAACACTTACTAATGATTTAAACGGAATTGGACGTTTCTACTTACACACAACTTCTAATCCTTTAACTAGTAATGATTTGAATTTAGAAAATATCAGTATGTATACATACAGTAACAATAACTTACGGATTGTTGGAATTCAGCGTGGAAATGCACGAGTAAAAATCTATAACATACTAGGAAAAAAAGTCTTAAGCGCTTCTATTGAAGGAAGCGGTTTGAACAATGTTACGCTTCAATATGTTAGAGCCGGAGTCTATATCATACAGTTAGAAACTGAGTCAGGTACGTTAAACAAAAAAGTCATTATCAAATAATAAAAGTCAGCACATGAAAAATCAAACAAAAAAAACAAGAAGAGATTTCACGTAAAGAAGCTATTAAAAAAATAGGTAATTACGGAAAATATGCAGCTTTAACAGCTTTAGCAACATATATGATTTTAAATCCTAAAAAGGCTCAGGCAGCCAGTCCTTCAGATCCAGGAACAAGGGTTTTAAACTTAAATTTATTTTTTAAAAAGCCTCAATTTATTTGAGGCTTTTTTTATTATGTTTCATAATTAATAT
>Ga0209653_1000664_pt1 | contig 29947 bp, 35 predicted proteins | sample SaaInl6LU_22_DNA_FD_184644 | JGI IMG/M metagenome (GOLD analysis project Ga0209653, IMG submission 184644) | Marine microbial communities from expanding oxygen minimum zones in the Saanich Inlet - ESP_116LU_22_DNA (SPAdes) (version 2) | ecosystem: Environmental > Aquatic > Marine > Intertidal...
CCACACGATGAGGATAAAGACGACAGTGTGCACAAGGAGCCCCAGGGTAGAGGGGCACCCTGTGGGGGTAGCAATCGCGGGGCCTAGGACCCGCCTGACGAGACGAAATGTCTCTGGGTTGGCGACAATGAAAAAAGTCAGACCAGAGATCACCGAGATGATGAACTTCTCTTCCTGCTTCTTACCATTGCAACCACATCCACAATCTTTAAAAAGACCCATGATTAGTTTTGATATATGTCAACAAAAAAATTGACTTAAAGTCAAGCCCCCTAGTATAGATATAACCAACAAACAATGTCGCTCACTATCCAGCAATCCACCGAATTCACTCCTGCTTCTGTGCAGTTTTCGAAACTTCGCAAGAACAAGAATGGCGGTAAAGCCGTCTACCTCAACGCCGGTGACAACAAGAAGCTCTACATCCAGTTCCCCTTCATGCGTTCCCCTTACGGGCTGAGTGCCTTCACTGATGAGGGTACGGGACGCACTTCCTACTCCCTCGACCTCTCCTTCGACCCTGATAACACCGAGGCGATGGAGCTTCACGACAAGCTCAAGGAACTCGATGACATCATCGTAGACACCGTCGCCAAGAACTCTAAGGAGTGGCTCGGTAAGGAGTTTAATGTCGCTGTCCTCAAGGAGGCGCTCTACAAGCCCATGGTTCGACCAGGGAAGGAGCAGTATCCAGCTACGATCAAGCTCAAGATCCTTACCAAGCCCGATGGTGAGTTTGTACCTGAGGCGTACTCAATGCAGAAGCAGCCTGTATCCCTCGACACCATCGAGAAGGGTCAGAAGTGCATGGCTATCGTCGATCTCAACCAGATCTGGTTTATCGATAACAAGTTTGGTGTGACTATCCGCCTCCAGCAGACCCTCCTCGAACAGTCTGCCAAGCTCCCTTCCTTTGCTTTCAAGGGCCTCAATCTTCCCGATGAGGATGTCGAAGTTGACGTCGAGGATGAGGATGAGATTGAGGAGGTTGATGACCAGTAATTCCCAAGTCCTACTGACTTGATTTATTTCCCTATTCGTAAGTTGAAACAATCTTCTTACGAATATAATAATGAACGCTCAGGTGAAGAAGCTTCTCAGGGGTAAGAAGGCGTGTGATCCCGCGTCTCACCTCTGGTTGAAGAAGAAAAATGGAACCATGACCAAAGGTGCTGTGAAAATCGGAGAGGGTCAGTACGGTAAGGTGTATCGTGGATGCATAGACGATGGATGTGAAAAGTACATCGTTTACAAGGAAATTAGAACTCCTTCATTAAGTGAGAAGACGAACAATCTGCCATTGGCGGGATTTAAAAAAGCTCTCGAGGAGATGAACCCAAAGATGGAATTTGCCATTGCGAAAAAGTTGGAAGGTTTTGGGGTTCCCAAAATGTACCTCTATAAGACTTGTGATAAGAAGGATGTTCTTTATAGTGAATACGTGAAGGGTAAAGAGCTGGGGGAATGGATGAGGTTTCAACCCACTCTACTTGCCATGAAATCCGTTATGTTACAGGTCATCTATAACCTGTACCGTATCCAAAAGAAGTATCCGGGATTCCGTCATCACGATCTCCATCTTGGAAATATCCTCGTTCGACCAGTTCCTGTGAAAGATATTAAATTCATGGGGCATACCATTTCTAATGCGGGGTTTGAAGCTGTCATCATTGACTTTGGATTTTCAGCCTTCCCACGGATTAAGAATCCTCTCATCAACGCCAATAATTACAAGAACATCGGCATCTCGAGAAAGTCTGACAAACACTATGATTTACATTTTTTCCTGAACTCCGTACACGAAGTGGTTCGTCAACCACGTACACGAACGGAGCGTGTGGTGAAGACATTCATCGAAAACCTGTTACCCTTAAAATATCTTGTGAGTAGGTCGAACATTGTCAAGAATTATAGACTGAGGGGTAACAAGACTGTCGACATCAGCTTCGAGGAAGTTCTATCGAAACCTTTCTTTACGGGTGAGAAAGCATTGGTCCCTGTTTCCATACCCAAACCTAAACCCGTCACCAAAATTCAGGCTCCTAAACCAAAAACACCTATAAACAAAGAGGCTGCCAAAGCACGTGCAGTTGCCATCCTAAAGGCGGCTAAAGCTGCACCCAAAAAACGCCCTGGCATCGTTAGAGTACGACCTTGAAAACCCTCTTCGTCCCTTCATCAACTTGAGAGAGTACCTTAAACTTTGGAGACTTTACGAGTTTTTCACCATTCTTAGTGACGAACGATTTCATCCGTTCAACTTCACCACGGGGCATCTTCCTGGTGTATTTGAGTGCGACATTTTTGTTTCCGATCTTCAGTACAGTCGATGACATTTTTAATATTTACTTATAATAAAATGCTCGCTTTCATTATTCTCGCGATTGTCGATATGATTATTCTCATTCAGACTGGTAAGAAAGCCTCCAAGGAGGAGGGTGGTAAAGGTTGGACTGTTTTCGGGACCATGGGATGTGGCTGGACTCGAAAGCAGTTAGACTACATGAAAAAGAATGGTAAGGAACACACCTTTGTCGACTGCGACAAGGAGGGGTGCAAAGGCATGAAGGCCTTCCCTACCCTAAAGCACCCTAATGGTGAGACGACTGTTGGGTACAAGGAGGTTTAAACACCCCGTACGACGGCGAGACCGAGCGAAAGCACGAAAGCATCAAGCATGGTGTTGATGGGCTTGAACACGGTGATGTGCTTCACGAGGGAGCGGTTCCACACGAGGCGAAGGAGGAAGGTGCTGATGAGGATGCTGAGCACAAAGATGAGAAACTCAGTGAGCATATCGGACTTGTTGCGAGCCTTAGAAACTTCCTGAATCATTTATTAGGAGTCAATATTTTTTTCTCTTTGGATTACAAATGAAAGGGCTTCCGTTGAGTGGTTCCGAAAATAAATTTACTAACAGGCGCTGGGGGACATCTACAGGTATCGGTAACAACAATTGTTACGCGTATGCCGTGGGTGACTATGAAGCCTATAGGTGGCAAAAGTCCATACCGGGTGATCGCTCTGGTCTGTCGAATGGACACCACAACTATACACACTGCACTGGTCTCCCTAATCGCGTTATATCCGACAATCCCAAAAAGGTCTACAAAGCTAATGCAGATGAAAAGTGTAAGAAGGGTTACTTCAAAGTCATGATGTTTGTCTGCCCTGGGAGGCCCACAAACTACATTCGTCAAGGTGACTTTCACTTTTACAAACAACACGGTGTAGTTGAATATAAGATCAAGTCTGGAGACACCGTCTCCTCCGTGGCTAAATTCTTCAAGGTTCCCGAGACACGTGTAAAGAGTGCCGGTCCATTCAAGGTGGGTAAGCGTATCGTGTTCAAAGCCAACGTATTCAGTCACAAGAGGGGGTGGGCGACTGGTCCACTTCTGACTGATGCGAAAGGTAAGGCGATCGTCGATCCCCGTAAGGCTTCTAGGAACTATCCAGGTCTAAACTATGAGAAGTACTGCTCATCCTTCTGTGTCAAGAACACTGGGATCAAAGTCGGAAAGACTCACCCCAAGGTCCGAAAGAAGGCTGTCAAGGTCTAAAGCTTCCTCCACGTCAAAGGTTATATCGAAGAGATCCATCACATTGAAAATAGATTCCTCATTCAAGGACACAGAGTTTGAAGCTGCTGTGTAATTGTTTTGAATCGTCACGACAATTTTAAATTGTGATCCATCAAATACTTTTCTACAGATTGGACATGTATTCTTACCTTTGTCTTTCCATTCCTGTAGACAGTGGGAATGAAACATATGTCCACATCGGATCGGTGGATTTGTTCTCGTCGATCTGACTTCATTGAGACATATGGAACATGTCGACATTCTATAGAAAGGTTTTAAAGTTTTTCTGGTGATTTCGCTCATTTAGTAGATGTCGGATGCGTTGACGAGGGGCTTGTCACAGGTGTTGCAGTTCTCCTTACCCTGCTCAGCCTGAACCTGGGAGAGAAGACCAGGACCTTGTTTCTGGAGAAGCTGCCTGTACGAATAGTTGTCTTCGAAAGAGATATCATTCTTCTTCATGACGTAGTTGTTGAAAAGTTGGGCGGACGTGTTAATGGTGAAGCACCGACCATCGGCCATACCAAGTCGCTGGGACATTTTGTTATTATAAAACTAGAAATTAATTTGTCTATTCGTGATCGTCTTCATCCACGATTCAAATCCTCTCTCCCTGAGCTTTTCGATGAAAGGTTCACATTTATATCCCAAATATGTGTCAAATACATCCGTCTCCTCTGTGCGAGACACCCTAATCCCAGGGTTTTCGTTGATGTGCTGGTTGATGATGTTGTAGGCAAAGGCAATTTCTTTGAGGGTCTCTGCCCCTGTGATGATGATCTTACCCGTACTGAAGATGCTACATGTAATCTCCTTCATGTCATGGGCAGGTTTGAACTTTATCTTGACTGCCGAGTATCTGTCGGGTTCGAATGACACCTTGAAGATGTCGTTGTACTCCTCGAACCAGTCCGCCACCTTCATGAGGTTGATGTTGTAGTTGAGACTGAAGTTTGAGTTGATCATGACTACACGGAACGTGTCGTCTGAAATCTTGATTTCCATACCCAAGAAAATCTTGAAAATGTAGGCCAGTTGGGTGATGATGCGTTTACAGTCAAAGAGGTCACAACACCCCGCAACCTGGATCGAACCATTGGGAAACACCTTCACAGATTTGGTACTGTAGGTGTCGTGGTACGTCAGGGTCACCTGATTATAGAAGGTTGTGGGTTTCAACTTCCACTCAAAGCCTTCCGTTGAGGAACCCTGGCGTCGCATCTTGTATGACCCAATACGCTCAAATATCTCACGAAGCTTTTTAATATCAATCTGCTGGATAAAGCTCGAAACCATTGTGATTGTCGTAATCTTGACCCACGAGGGCCTAGTCTCATCGGGTAGGGCTTTTCGTATCTCATCGAGGGTGAGGAGATACGAAAAGCTGTTGTTGGCGATAGATGAATACATATTTGAACATGATTTTTACAATGTGGATGGCTCACTTAGGTTTCTATTTAAGGGATTACGTATTCGACTGTGGTAGGGGCTGGTAAATTTTCATTGGCACCCTTTGAAGTGGATAAAACTTCTGTACCATTCTCTTTAATAGTCCAGCCAGGTATATATTTAGGCCTAAAAAAGTCCATTTCAAACCTGGCAACCTTCGAAGGCATCGTGATGGTGAGAAGTTTGGTACCTGTAACAGCTTGACCCTCCTTCCACGCCGACCATGTCACATCATTCATCGCTGGATCAGCTGGTTCGGGATCATTAATACCATAGTTGTCACCTTCGCATTCGTACCCCCCACTCTTACTGTTGCATTTAGCGTGTTCCGGTTCCTCATGCATTTCGAGTTGATCACTCGTTACCCTGACACCATCAGCTCGAACATCAGTGATATGAATATTGTAATTAGTCGTATGGGGAGTTTGCTCCTTCACAATGAACTCATAGACGTACTCAGTGGGAGTGTCATCCTCCTCCTCCTCAACGAGACATTCCTTTCCAGACTTGTAGTAGCCTGACTTACATATCTTGAGAACACATTCTCCCTCGTCATCGATCTCATAGGTTACGGCGTTAACATCTGGAGTTTTAGCTGCACACTCATCACCCTCCTGGGATCGGTTCAGGTAGAGATAAGCCCCTACTGCAACCAAGAGCATACAGAACATCACGACGATGACCACGATCATTTTGTTTTATAGTATACTACGTTATTTTTTTTGGTTAAAGAGAACAAACGTCTCATGACTACATGACTTCTTTTATCAAATCTGTGAAACATGTGCACGATATTGAATCCGATCTGTCATATGTGGAAGTCAATTATGATCGTTATGTGACTGAAAAGGGGTATGAGACATACACGGATTACATCAACACAGAGCCCCTGGCGGACTGGGTGACACTCGAATCAGAAAAACATTCGATCCCTTATGAGAAGTTTCTAGATGTGATGGTTAGGAAGACTGTCGAGGTTCTTCAGCGCATGGCAGAACTCACACTCGAAAATATCCTCGTGTACGATCAGCCAGATAGGGTATACGTTCGTATCGTCCATGCGATTAAAATTCTGGACCCAACATTCCAACCACCCCGTATAAATATGGAGAGTGCTTGGCAGATGGAGCTCGTCAAAAAGATGTGTAAAAAATACGTCCCACAAGTTATCCAGGAATGTATAAAAAAGACTAGACTGGAATACTTTTTCAGCGTCTTACAAACAATAGACCGAGAACCATGAGAAGAACAACCAAAAAGATCCAGAAATAGGGTACACTTTGGTTGGATACACCTACAGTCACCTTCTTAGTGGGCCGTGTGAAACCACAATCAACATTTCTCCGTGGATGAACCTTCTTCTTAATGAGGCATGGCTCAGTCTCTTCTCTGCACAGACCAGTCCCACAGAAGACACTCTTCTCGATGACTGGAACATGGAGTGGGGGTTTCACCTCAACAAAATCATTAAAACCACTCGTCTGTCGCACACTCCCAGGAAGGGAAAAATCGTGTGTGACGAATGGGTTTACGTCATTGATGGCATCATCATCGTTGAGCATATACTTACTCATCGTTGTTACTACTACTTCAGATTATAATTTTTATCATGCATTTTGGATCGATGTTCTTCCCACATTTTATCCAGATCCACATTCAACATGTGTGCGAGCTGGAAGAGATAACTGAAGACGTCTCCCATCTCCATCATCACATCTGTACCACGTTCCTTCTTGAGGTTTGTCTTCTTATATGTTTTCTTGTATTGCCTGATGGCTGAGGCGAGTTCTCCAAACTCTTCCGTCAGGAGAAGCCATACCGTATCTACGGCAGCCCTATCCCAGCCTTTGGATTTACAAACTTTCTCTGTTTCAGTCTTATAGTAATTAAGACTCATCACTTACGATACAGTCGCACCCAATCTTTAATTGATACCAATCTTGTCGTTGTAGTCCATCTTTTTTCCAGTCGTGCTCGTATTTATAGGTTGATCGAGGGGGACACTGATAGTATCGATATCCTTCGCATACGCGATGTACTGAGAGACACCGGTTTGAATTTGAGACATCGCAGTATCGATGACACGAGTATTCATAAACTTGACCTGCTCCTTCACTTGGGTGTGGTGATCACCGGCGTTGTTGATGAACACCATCCTCATGATACCATAGAGGTCGTCAGGGTTTTGGTAGTCGATCGCGATACCAGTCTTGTTCTTGAATGCCTGACGAATACCACGTTGGATCAGATTTTTGTTAAAGTCCGAAAAGAAAAGAGTGTTCAATGGGGTCTCACACTGTTGAATGGAGTCAAGGTGGAGGTTCTCACACATTTAATATACTCGCCGAAAAAAATTGTGTGTCAATAGTAAATGGTGAACTTTGCTGACTTTAATGAAGTCTATGCCAACAAACCCCCAAACATGGAGGAAATTCCATGCCAACCCCCAGCCTGTTTCGTCGGCTCTTATGCTCCTGTAGCTAAAGCTGGTGAGGAGGGATCTTTCTATGTGAACACATACCTTCTCCAACCCAACCGTAAGTTTGAGACTTTCGGAACCGTTCCCGTGAGGAGCAAAGATCTCGAGTGCAAGAAATAAGTTAAAAATAAAAGTGGAACACTAGGTATATGAGGGTCATTAAACGCTCAGGTCGTATTGAGGATATGAAATTTGACAACGTCACCAATAGGATCAAGAATTTAACATATGGTCTCTCTGATAAGTGCGACTCTTCTAAAGTTGCACAACAGGTATTTTCTTCCATGTATGATAACATCACGACTCAAGAAATCGACACACTCTCTGCTGAAATTTGTATCGGTATGATTACTTCTGATCCGGACTATGAAACCCTAGCTACTCGCATCGTCGCCAGTAACATTCAGAAGGTGTGTCCCAACAACTTTCACCTCGCGATGCGTAAGCTTCATAAGGCTGATGTCGTCACAGACGAAGTCGTGGAAGTTGCTCAACAGGTTAAGGGTGATATCGATATAGACCGGGACTTCGATTTCGGATATTTTGGTCTCAAGACCCTCGAGAAGAGCTATCTTCAGCGTGTCGATGGAAAATTGATCGAGACCCCACAATACATGTTTATGAGAGTTGCTATTGGTATTCACGGCAAGGATATCGACGGAGTTCTCGATACCTACGATAAGATGTCACGAGGTCTCTTCATCCACGCCACACCAACCCTCTTCAACGCTGGTACACCCAGACCTCAAATGTCCTCATGCTTCCTCATTGCAAACAAGGCGGACTCGATTGATGGGATCTATGGTACACTCACCGAGTGTGCACAAATCAGTAAATGGGCTGGTGGTATCGGTATGCACATCCACGATATTCGTGCCAACAAGTCTCGAATTAGGGGTACCAATGGTCAGTCTGACGGTATCATCCCCATGTTACGTGTCTTCAATTCCACAGCGAGATATGTGAACCAGGCGGGTCGTCGTAAGGGGTCTATCGCTGTGTACCTGGAACCATGGCACGCGGACATCATGGACTTTTTAGAGTTACGTCTCAATCAGGGTGATGAGGAGGCGAGGTGCCGCGACCTCTTCTCCGCTCTGTGGATCCCCGACCTCTTCATGAAGAGGGTTGAGGAAGGTGGTAACTGGTCCCTTTTCTGTCCCGATAAGGCCCCTGGTCTCTCCAACGTGTATGGTGAGGAGTTTGAAGCTCTCTACACCAAGTACGAGGAGGAAGGTCTCGCGAATGCAACTGTACCTGCTGCTGATGTGTGGAAGGCGATTCTCAAGTCCCAAACGGAGACTGGTACACCTTACATGCTCTACAAGGATGCGTGCAACTCAAAGTCGAACCAGAAGAATTTGGGTGTTATCAAGAGTTCCAATCTTTGTGTCGCACCCGAGACTAAGATACTCACGAGTGAGGGGCAGCAAACCATCTCAGAACTCAAGGACAAAGAAGTTGAAGTGTGGAATGGTGAAGAGTTTTCAAAGGTTACTGTTTGTCAAACTGGTGAAAATCAAAAGCTTCTCACGATCAACACGAGTAAGGGTCTCTCACTTCGTTGCACACCGTACCATAAGTTTTGGATCGTTGGTCAAGATGAACCCATCGAAGCTCAAAATCTTAAAAAAGATATGAAAATTATTAAGCACTCCTTACCCGTTATTAATTCAAATGAAAAAATTATGAAATATGCATACACCCATGGTCTCTTTTGTGCCGATGGAACGACTTCATCTTCCGGTAACCCGAAGAGGTGCTCTTACATAGCGAAAGAAAATGGTCTTTGTATGCGTCACCAGTTAAATGAAAAAGAATATGAAAGGGATGGTACTTGTCAGGCTAATTCATACTCCAAACAGATGTGGTTAGATCTCTATCATGAAAAGAAGGAACTCATAAAGTTTGCTGATTATGATTATGCTTCTACGAATGATACGTGTAAACGGGTTCGTCTTCGTCTCCCTAAAGACATGGATGAGAAGTTCGCCGTACCCATGAACTATTCACTCAAAACAAAACTCGAATGGTTGGCTGGTTTCATGGATGGTGATGGTTGTATCACGAAACACCAAGGAGGTCGAGGTATTTCTATCCAGATTGGTTCTATTCATTACGATTTCATTAAAGATGTTTTACTCATGCTTCAAACTATGGGTGTCAATTCTCGTGTCAATGTAGCACGAGATGAAACATCCAGAGATATGCCCGGTGGTCGATACGTCTGCAAAAAGCTGTGGCGCCTTCTGATTCCAAGTGGGGGGGTTGAACTTTTGAAATCTCTTGGTTTACAGACAAAGCGTCTTAACCTTGATACCCAACAGCAACCAAATCGTCAGGCGCTTCACTTCGAGAAGATCATTTCCATTGAAGACTTGGGTGAAACTGCCGACACATTCTGTTTCAACGAACCACTCAAGCATCGGGGTATATTCAATGGTATCCTGACTGGAAACTGTACAGAGATTCTGGAGTTTACAGACAAGGATGAGACATCCGTGTGCAACTTGGCCTCAATCGCTCTCCCCAAGTATGTTGATAAGGAAACGAAAACCTTCGACTATGAGAAACTTCACGAAGTTACCAAGACTGTCACGAAGAACCTGAACCGTGTCATCGATCGTAACTTCTACCCAGTCGAAACAGCGAGGCGCTCTAACATGAAGCATCGCCCCATTGGTCTAGGTGTCCAAGGTCTCGCAGACGTGTTCAACCTGTGTGGTCTCCCATTTGATTGTGAAGAGTCTCGTATCATGAACGTGCATATTTTCGAGACTATGTACCACGCTGCTCTCGAAGCCTCATCGGAATTGGCGGAGGTGGATGGATCGTATGAAAGTTTTGAGGGATCCCCCGCGTCCAGAGGTATTCTCCAACCTGACATGTGGGAAGGTGAGACGAAATTCAGTGGACGCTACGATTGGGACGAGATGCGTGAACGTGTAAAGTCTAAGGGTCTTCGCAATAGTCTTCTCATGGCTCCGATGCCCACTGCTTCGACGGCTCAGATCCTGGGTAACAACGAGTGTTTCGAACCATACACGACGAACATTTACCTGAGGCGTACACTCGCTGGTGAATTTGTTGTGGTCAATAAGCATCTCGTTGAGGATCTCAAGAGGGTTGGTCTTTGGTCAAAGGAGATGAAGGACTTGATGGTGAAGGCTGGTGGCTCCATCCAAAACATCGTCGACATTCCCGAAGACATCAAGAAACTCTACAAGACTGTATGGGAAATCAGTCAGAAGTGTATTATCGACATGGCGGCGGATCGCGGTCGTTTCATCGATCAGTCTCAGTCTATGAACCTTTTCATGGAAAGCCCTACGATGTCCAAGTTGTCTTCGATGCACATGTACGCGTGGAAGGCTGGTCTCAAAACTGGGATGTACTATCTTCGATCCAAAGCGAAAGCACGACCCATTCAGTTTAGTCTAGAGCCTGATTGTGTAGCCTGCTCAGCTTAAAGTTTTGCGTGGTTAGATATCCACAAGATATGGACAAAGCTCTCGAAAACCTCCAAATCAATGAGTACAACAACAGGAAAATTGTCCTTTCTACCAAACAGGGTACACCTCTTCGTGTACAGTTCCCCCGTATGTATATGCCTTTTGGTGTGTCGGGTTTTACTCCTGAAGTCGGACCTACTAAATACAATATCGACTTCGCCGTAAAGGGGTATGACGAGGAGGGAAGTTACATGAAAAAGTTTTACGAATCGCTAAAGGCACTTGAGGATAAGATCGTCGATGCCGTCGTAGGACAAAGTGAGGTGATTTTCGGGAGCACTATGACGAAGGAGGAACTTCTACCCATGTTCAATTCCAACCTGAAGGAAACACCCGATCGTGAACCAAAGTTCAGGGTCAAAGTGGATACGACTATCGAGGATCTTATCAAGGCGAATGTATTTGACGCTGATAAAAATCCACTGAAGGATGAAACCAAGAACGGTCTCTACGCAAGAAATTCGGGACATGCCATTGTCGAACTTGGCAGTGTGTATTTCTTGAACAGAAAGTTCGGTTGTACTTGGAAGCTTCATCAACTGATTGTCTATGAGCCACAAAATCTCAAGGGTTTTCAATTTAAGATTTAGAATTATTCAAAAGTAAAATACTATAAATAGTCTGAGCCTCCTTCAGAAGTTTACCCTGAACCCTGGTAAACTTCTTAGGGTCCATACCTAGTTTAATTTTTGCCATCTTCACAGAATCTTCCCACTTCGCGAGAGACATGATTACTTATTATCCTTTACGATTTTTTTGTACGCCTTTGTGTTCTTCGAAGGCGCGAGGCAGAATGTTTTGTTCTCCTTCGCCATATCGATGAACGCCTTGAACTTGGGGTTCTTCTTGAGGGACTTCTTCGCCGCCTTGCTCGCCGACTTGGAAATGATACGACCATCCTTCATCATCAGATCCTTCTTCGCGAGACCACCAGCGGTCTTATCAGCGTTACCATGAAAAACTTCAGCGCGGGAACCAACAGTCATCTTTTATATTACGCTTTGAAAATTTTCTTGATGTCCAGAATTGAAATTTTATCAGATGTCCTGTTGACCGGGATTTGTTTTTCGATTCTTTCATCGTTGAGTACCTTTGAACACACGATGGACTTATGACCCTGGAGAGCCATCATCTCTTCCTCGACGCTCACAAAACGCGAACATTCCTTGTACACCAACTTTTTGACATAGACAGGTTTGGTTTGACCCGTTCGGTGCGCCCTACCGATGGCTTGAAGTTCTGTCGCAGGATTCCACGAGGGTCCAGTGATGTAGACCCGAGTCGCTTCCTGGAGATTGAGACCCTGGCCACCACACTTTATCTGAATGATGAAAACCGCCCCTGGAGCAGCCTTTTTGAAACCCTCAATCTGTCTGACGCGCTCCTCCTTGGGTACAGAACCATCGATTCGGTAGACAGGTCTCTGAACGTTCTTCTGGATATGGTTCATTTCACCCCTGAATTGACAAAAGATGAGCGTCTTTTCATCTGGGTGACTGTCGATCATTTCAAAGAGGGTCTCCATCTTGTTGGAGCGACCCACCCACTGCTCTGCCTTTGTTCCATTCTGTTTGGCGACACCTTCAAGATACATGGCTGGCCAAATCATGCACTGCCTCGCACGAAGAAGACACTCCAAAATGACCATGTTCTTCGCGTTCAGGCTTTGAGCGTGCCTGAAAGCATCTCGAATAGTATCCTGAGCCTCAAGGAACACAATCTCATACAACTGCTTCTCATCTGGGTACATCTCCAACTCAACATTCTCAAAGTAGCATGGAGGTAGTCTCAAACGCTCATTGATTTTGGCCAAGTCTTCCTTGGTGCGTCGAAGGATATAGATGTCTTTGATTTTGTTGGTCATACCCTGTACAACCACTTTCGAGAGACCCAAGAAGGTACACAGGGACACAAAATCCTCCATCGAATTGAACACTGGTGTACCAGTGACAATCCATTTGATTTGGGTCTGGAGGCGACACACACTCTTGAACAACTTTGACTTCTTGTTCCGAATTTCATGGGCTTCGTCGAGGATAACTCGATCCCATTGTACCATGTGGAGAGGTGTCGTTCCCTCCTTCGTAGTCAGCAACGTGTATGGTGCGAGTGTCACATCGGCTTCTTTGATTCTCCTATCTGGACCATCAAAGATGTTGATCGTCAAGTTTGGTGCGAATCTGTTGATTTCCTCTGCCCACTGGGTGATAATAGATTTGGGTACGATGATTAGGGTGCGAGGCTTTGGGTTTCCAAGCATGGTTGTCACGAGTTGTACAGTCTTGCCAAGACCCATTTCGTCACATAAGAACCCACCTTTGGGTCCCGATTTCTGTCCTTCCATCGTAAGCATCCAGAGAACACCTTCACGTTGGTAGGGTGCAAAAAGACGCCCATTGAGGGTGTCCTTGGCCAAAGTGTATTGCTCTTCAGTAGTCATCGTATGGATCTTCTTCTGGGAGGGGTTCAATCTCACAGACAATTGGTTCAGGTTCTTTTTTCTTGCGAGACTTCTTCAACTTAGGTTTTGGAAGTTCATCGAGATGTTCTCGGAAGTATAGGACTTTCTTCCAAAATTCATCCATTACTGGGAGATACTTTTTGAACCATTCGCGATCTCTTTTCACATTCGTGACATCAAACTCCTCTGGCCTTGGCCAGTTTGTTTCTGCGGGTTTATACTGAATAAAGTCTGCTTCTTCCAGGTCTAAAATCTCCATACACAATTGAAGCTGTGGCATGTAATGTTCAGGAACTTCACCGGGAATGATCGCCCTTTGTGGTGGGCATTTGATTTCTACTAGTTTCCCTGACTCACTCACACCATCAGGACTTCCACCAAGCCATGTGTACACTGGATGGGGACAGAGACCAATTTCGTGTACAACCTCACCATGTCTCTCTTCGTAAATAATGCGAGCCTCATCTTCATACTTCTCACCGTGTCGGGTGGCCGCGTTACCTGTGAATTTCTCACCCAGACCACATTTCTTGAGTAATAGACCATCTGGAGTCTCGTATTTGTTCATACCGATAGCTGTAGCAGCATCTGAGGCAGTCAGCATGTTCCCACGCAAAGCAAGCCATTCCTCAGACTTTTGTGCCGCGTATTCCCTCTCAATTAGAGCTTTGACATTCGGGTGCATCTTGAATTAATTAAGATTGTAAGTTTTAAGTTCCTCTAACACCTGAAAGTACATCTGGGCAGCGTTCTGTTCTGCCTGTTTCTTACTCTTGGCGACACCCCTCGAACAGAAGGTGTTGTTGATGTAGATATCGATGTAAAAGAGACCTTCGTGGTGTGCAGCAACCCTGTAATCAGGAAGTTGCCAGTTGTTCACCTGACAATGACGCATGAGATGATCCTTGAAGTTGTCATCCACCATGATAGAGTTCATATCGACCATATCCGGATCTTGGTAGATACGAAGGATAAACTCCTTCGCGTGGATGAGACCGATGTCCATATATATAGCTCCAATAAGCGCCTCAAAGACATCCTCCAAAATTTTGGGATTATTGTTCCAACCGTTACGCATACCCTTTTCATCCATGATGACGAGAGTATTGAGACCAAGTGCATTCGCAATTTTAGCTAATGTTTCACCACGAACGAGCTTGGTACGAGCTTTCGTGAGGAAACCTTCTTGCTTACTTTCATGTCGATCAAATAGGAACTTGGTAATCACAAAACCAAGTACGGAATCGCCTATAAATTCTAGGGTCTCGAAGGATTCGGTAAATCGTTCATACTCCTTTAGAGCAGATTTATGAGTAAAAGCCTTTTGGTACAAATCAAGATTTTTGATCTTTGTACCAACAAGTTGTTCAGCCCTTTCCTTTGTAATGAAAGAGACCATGTTTAATAATGTATGTGTTTATTTTTTAAGCCTCCTTCTTCACGTAGTGAGGGGAGAGGAACTTCTGGATGTTCAGGTAGGTAATCTGAATGTCAGCAGGGGGCTCGAGAAGCGCACGAAGCTTGTCGTCGAGAATAATCTGGCGACCGTTGTCGGGGTGCTTGAGGCCGTTGTCAGTGATGTACTTGGTGATAAACTTGGTCACTTCCGAACGGGAGATGAGCTCACCAGCGGGAAGTCCGAGAAACTCACGCAACTTAGGCGTCACATCCTGCTTACGGTTGAACCCGTTGTTGGCAGCACGAGCCTTAGCCTTCTCACCATCTGGATCATCTTGGGTGCTCTTGACCTTGCGGACGAGCTTCGCAAGGTTCTTGATATCGTTGCGGAGGGCGGCAATTTCGGTTTGGATGGTTTCGAGGGACATTATATCTTTCTTACTCTGGTAATCTTTAAGTTCCTGAATATAGCAATACTCATAATGGTAACAAATAGCCATATAAAAAAGAGTGAGGTCTTGTTCATTGCAGTGATTGGGACTGTTGGACGATCTATGAACCGATACGGTTGTCTGGAACCGTCATCAGGGCAACCACCCACACAACAGTCGGTCGAACACTGAATATAGTTTGGCCCTTGCCTCTTTGCACAGAATTGCTCTTTGTCATCTTTGTAGGCATAACATCGACAGTCACCGAAAATATCTCGACACACCATATTATTATATCGCGATATAATAATGGATGATCACATTTATTCAAAGTCTACGATTGACAAATTTTTGAATGAAAATCTTTTTTTCAAAGATGAAAAGTTGAAGAAGTACTATGAAAGAAATTTACAGAGAGACTTGGGTAAGTTTCGTGCTCACGCGAAAAGTACTCACTCTGACAAAACATTCGAAAAGATCATGTATGTCTTGGTGACAGATTCGATCCGTGACATCATTCTAAGCACTCTGGGTGAGCTGACACAGTTCTTAAATTCTTCGGGTGATCTTATCGTGAGTGGGGGAGAAGCATTCAACCTATATGTTCCTCTGGATGATCGCATCGTCACGAGTGACATCGATGCCAAGTTTGTTCCCCGTATACCCATGAACGAGAAGTACTTTGGTAAACTTCAGGCTATAAAACTTAGATTGTGGAACAAGTTGGGAGAACTCGCCAAGAGACTTAACTTGCGTATCAAAAAGAGGGTCATGGCGATGCAGAAGAAACATTCCAAGTTGTTCAAATTTCTTGGTATTGGGTTCAGAGGATCTGGTCCATATGTCACGAGACGATACACTATGATTAAGAAGAAGAAATCTGGTACCGGTAATGCCCCAAATAAGGGTGATGTATTCATAGATGTGGAACTATTCGCGCTCGATATGAACATTCGCAACTTTTCACCTAAAACTGGTAAAATAGAAGATGCGAATATTGGTGGTATTCTGGATATTCCTTTCATGCGACCCAATGAGTTTGGGTATGAAGTCGCACTCACACGAAAAAGGGGTATAACGTATCGTGATATCGTAACTGGGAGGCTTATAAATGACAAACGTCTCTATGTCGCGAGTAAAGAGTTTCTCATCGAGGATATCTATCTCATGCAGAAACTTCGTCTCCGCCCAGAGAAGAAAGAGAAAGATCGTCAGCGTCTCGTCCGTCTCGCCCAGCTCATCGATAAGAAAATAACTGCTTCAAATTCCATGGAAGATGTTTTCAAACGCATTTCTCCCAAGATCAGGACGAAGAAAAGAGTTCCATCGAGACCCACGAATGTCTCTCTCCAGAAGGCGTTAAAAGTGGATCCTCAAAAATACAAAAATTTTACAACTAAACCTTCAGATGAAAAACTTTCCAAACAATTCGTTTATGGTCTCAAACCAGTCGTCAAAAATACAAATGTAGGAGGATACAAGAAATCCTCCGGAAACAAACGTTTCAACACGAAAACGCTCAAGTGGAAAAATGTCAAAAACACAGCGTATGTCAAAAATGAATACCCGTTACGACCTGAAAATGCGAAACCACTTCCCAAAAACCTAAATGTCACCAAGACCCTTTATGGTTACAACCCCAAACGAAATGCATGGGTACCTAAAGAGCTACTTAATAAAGCTGCGACCATACCATTTGTTGGTTTAAAGAAATGAAACGTAAAAGAACCATAAAATGATCTACAACGCTCCCGCCAAGGGTGAAGATGGTCTCTACTTTGTGAAGGCGCTTGGCGATGACAAGCGTAAGCGTTTCGTGCAACTTAACAAGGTCGAAATTGCTGATGTCTCAGGAGATGTCGTCATTGATATCGTCTCCGAGGCGAACATCAAGAAGATCGAAGACATTGATGAGCAGAACCTCGTGGCAGCCCATGAGAATTGTGAGACTTGGTTCGGCAAGCAATTGTCGGATAATGTCATCAAGGGTGCGTACACCCCCAGCTTGAAGGATGCACAGGTGACGTGTGACCGTCTCGATGAGGTGACCAAGGTATTCAACGCACAGCAGGAGGTGGTGGATTTCGAAACTGTCCAGCCCGGGAAGACATGTGATGTCATTCTCGAATTCGCCGGTCTCTGGTTTGCCAAGAAGGCTTTCGGCTCTACTTGGAATGTTGTCCAGGTCAGGATCCATGATGATCCGATCATCGAAACTTACCCAGACCAGTACGCATTCGTCGATGAGGATGAACAATAAAAAAATTGTTATAGTAATATAAAAGATAATGAAGGGTCGCAACCAGAACATCCTCATGTTGGTGGCCGTCGCTGCTTTGATTTTCCTCCTCTTTAACATGAACTCCAAGTCTGGCTATGCCATCGTCGAGCGCGAGTATGCGCCTTTCGGTATGGCTCCTGTCGCTCCCGGTCCCGCCGGTGTGGGTCCAGTCGCTGCCCCAAGTGACGCCGTGTGCGGTGGTATGAACAAGGGTACTGGTCTCGCCTCGTCCCTCCTTCCCCGTGAGGTTGCCTCCGCGGAGGATTTCGGACAGTTTGCCCCAGAGGACATCCTCAAGGGTCAGAACTTCCTCGAGCCCCGTAAGCAGATCGGTTTCCCTGAGACTGTTGGTGGTGCGCTCCGCAACGCCAACCAGCAGATTCGCAAGGATCCCCCCAACCCCAAGAGCCCCTACGTGTGGAACAACTCTACCATTGTTCCCGATCTCATGCAGCGTAGCCTCTGCGCTTAAAGACTAGACACCAATACTAGTAAATAATGACGTCCGTGTCTAACGAACTATCTGAGAGTGTCTCTAAACTTGTGGAACTCACAAAGCAACTTTCTGAAGCGAAAGCTGATATCAAAGTTCTCAACCAGGAGGAGAAGCGTCTGAAAGAGACGGTCAAGAAGCATATGGTTGGTCAGGGCATCGATACCATTAACCTCAGGAAGGGTAAGATTAGTATCCGTAAATCTGTCAGGAGGGCGGGTATGAATAAGGATGCCATCAGGGAAGGTCTCATGACGTTCTTTGGTGGTGACGAGACGAAGGTTGAGGGGGCTTTAAACGCTATCCAGGACGGGCTTAAGGTGAAGGAATCCACTTCTCTGTCCCTAACTGGTATAAAGGATAAACCCGAGAAAGAAGATAAGTAAATAACAATGGTTTGGAGCCAATATGTATACGAGGCGACCACTGGCTTTGACGCTGATGCTAGTGATGATGATGATTTTAATGATAACACTCCTCTGAATATCGAAGACTGGGAAGTCGAATACTCAGATGAACTCACGATGATGTGGAACACCATCAGGACACTCATTGATGACGCAGGTGTAGAGCAGTCGGGGCAATTTGTAGATTTTGTCGAATTTTGTTACACTGAACACGAATCGTACATAGAACGTATCCCGTCAGGTCATGAGGAATTACTCTATTATATCTGGAGACATCTCAGAAGGATCGTCAATCAGAATGGTCTTCACGAAGAAATGATGAGGGGTGCTTCGTTCTATCATTTCGTTCACTTTGTAGAAAATAATATGTACCTATATTAAATGCTCCCCGACATCACTTCCCAGAAAGTGGCTATCCCTGCTGCCCTTTTTCTCGCGCTCAGCCCCGGTGTTCTCGTCACCACCGCGGGCAAGAACGTCAAGTTCATGAACCGCAAGACAAACCAAATGGCCATCTTCTTCCACGCTCTCGTGTTCTTCCTCGTGTACAGTCTCGTCGCCAAGGCGATGGGTCTCGTACTCACCAAGACCGACCTGCTCGTGACCACTTCGCTCTTCCTCGCGCTCAGCCCTGGTCTCCTCCTGACCCTCCCTCCCGGTTCGGGTGGTGTGTTCCGGTCGGGCCAGACCAGCCTCCCAGCTGCCCTGACCCATGCGATCGTCTTTGCGGTGGTGTTCGCGCTTTTGCGTCGCCAATTTCCTCAGTTCTACTAAGTAAGGAGATGAAGTATCTCGTACTTGGACCGGCATCTATGGGTATTTTTGCACTCGTGGGTGCCCTAAAAGCACGTGAAAGTACACTCGTCGATGTCAAGGAAATTTCTGGATCATCAGCGGGTTCTATTTTAGCTTTATTTCTGGCATTGGGGATGTCTGTCGACGAAATACTCGACACATCACTATCTTTGAATATCCCCAGTTTTGTTAAAATACGCTTGAGCTCATTTTTTAACAAATATGGATTTGTTGATATGGGCCCCATTCGTAAGAAATTGGTGGAGATTTGTGGATGTGATCCATCCTTTAGTGAATTGGAAATGAAGGTGTACATCTCAGCATTTTGTTTAAATACTTCTGAGACTGTCTATTTTTCGAGAGATACCCACCCGGATATGAAGGTGATAGATGCTGTGTGTATGAGCATGGCAGTACCCTTTATATTCGCATGTGGATCGTATCAAAATAGAACATATGTAGATGGGGGTGTAAAGGAAGAAATTCCAATCACACCCTTTTTAGATAAAAAACCACATGAAATCACATGTATGAAAATCAAGATGGATCGAGTGTATCAGGATACAATTGACTCACCTAAACAATTTGTGGACACCATTGTTCGATCTGCACTCTCAAACCGAACGACATGTACATTACCTATCGAAATCGTAGAAGCTAACGTAGGTTCTACAGATGTGTTTGATTTCAGTATGGATTATGAAGAAAAGGTGAGATTGTATACGATCGGATTTATGACATAACACTTTTTTTATCAGTTTATTATATATGATAGAGGCGTGCGATCCAGACGCCAATATAGACGACCTGCGTGCACTCATAAAGATGAACACAGGGCAGGATGTTAAACTGACAAAAAAACAAATATGTCAAGTCTACGATGAAATCAAAGAGGATAAATTACCTTTACCCCCACTCATCATGAACTCGACGAAGACGTATCTCGTCGACAAAAAGTCTCCACTGAAACCAATTGATTATGAGGTTCTCTTCGATACGTCCTCGAAGCGTTCAGACATCAAACGTGTCGCTCGTAAAGTTGGTCTCAAACAAGTGGATCAGATGACGAAGAACCAAATGATCGATTCGATCGGGAAACGTTTGCGTTACATGAAAATCCACGAACCTGTGAAGATTAGTCGAAGACGTGTAAAGAAGATCAAGGCAGAACCGATCAACACCTTCAACAACACAGCAGTGAAGAACGAAGTCAACACCTTCAACAACACAGCAGTGAGGAACGAAGTCAACACCTTCAACAACACAGCAGTGAAGAACGAAGTCAACACCTTCAACAACACAGCAGTGAGGAACGAAGTCAACACAGCAGTGAGGAACGAAGTCAACACCTTTAACAACACAGCAGTGAGGAACAAAGTCAACACGGCAGTGAAGCCACCCACCCCTAAATCGCGTGTACAATTCCCAATGGGTAGTTTGTTCGCGAAAGGTCAAAAACCTGCATTTTTAGGTGGAACTCCAGTTAAGAAGAAGCCTATTTTTGGTGGAATATTTGGAGGTGGTAAACCACAGAACAAGAAGGCCCCCAATGTGATCAACAACCGTAAGGCCCCCAATAAACCTACAAATATCAATCTCAACACTGCAACAAAACGAATTAAGAAACTTGGCTTGAAACGCGAAAAGCCATTTACTGAAAAGTTAAAAGTGAATGGTGTGAAGCGTCAAGATGTCATAGATGAAGCCGTAAAGTACAGGGAACTTGAAAGTAATTTCGTCGCCAAATTATCCAAGATGAGCCTCTCAAACTCGAACAGAAACTCGATCATACAGCGCATGGCGACCGATGACTTGAAACAGTTAGAAGTAGAGGCACAGCTCAAATCTGATGAAGCTAACAATATCGTCAAAACAAAGGAACAAAAGATGAATATGATTCTTGCGACACTTCCATTTATCAATAACGCAAGTAAGTTATCTTTCAAGTCAAGATCTAAAGCTGAAGGCGCTAACATAAATTCGCTCATAGAAGAAGCTAAGCGAAACAATGAGACAAAACGTAACAGTTTCGTGACTAACCAAAAACAAAAATTCATGAACATGATCAGGAATGTGAAACTATCTGACGATGACAAGAAAAGTCTTCAAACACTCATCAATGATAAAACCAATTTGAATAGTCTGAAGAACAGGGCTGATAAGCTCGTCGAACAAAGAAAGAAGGAAAAGAATGCTCTCATCAAGCAAAATTTACTCACATTCCTCACACCTCTAAAAATCAACCAAACAAACAAGAATGGGTTCTTGTCTCGTTTCAATAAAGGTGAAAGTATAAATGTTTTGAAGCGTGAAGCCACTAACATGGAAAAGGAAGTTGCTCGTGGTGCTAGCGGAAATATGAGAACACGTCTCGTCAAAAGTCTCGATGAACTTGAACTTAACGCACAAGACAAAAACATGATCATGTCTCGTTTCAATAACGGTAACAAAAACATTAACAAATTAGTCACTGAAGCTAGGCAGCTCAAGAACAGGAGAAGTCAAGGTAAAATTGGTACAGAAAAGGAACGCCTCACGACACTCGCAAAACAATTGAACGTTTACAATAATTTTTCCAATAGTATCTCGAAACTTCGTCTCATGAATGCAGTTGGAAATCTTGAAAAAAGGATTACCAATGCTGGCACCGAAAAGAAGGGAGGTATATTTGCGAAGAAAATTCAGTCGCTTTCCAATATCGCGCGTGAAATGAATTTGGATGCTAACATAAAGTCCAACATTATCAAAATTAACACGAACAATGATGTAGATGCTATCAAGGTACGTATGCTTGATGCGGGTAAGAAGAAGCTTTCTGAAAAGGCACAATCACTAAATGTGAACTATTCCTCAAACATTAAAAAACTCCAGAATGTTGACAGGATGGTGCAGCTACGAAACCTGATCAACCAGGCTGGTGCGAAGAAAAAGGCTGCGAAACAGAAGAAAAATGTAGAACTTCTCGCTGAGCGTAAACGTGAAGTGAAAAACTACATCAACCAAAACAGCACACTCACACAAAACAAAAAGAATGCATTCATCAAACAACTCAATCTCAAAAGTGTCAATCTAAACGCACTTCGTAAAGAAGTAAACGCTGAAATACAGCGGGTTAAAAACACGAAACGGTCTAAAAATCTTGATGAATTGGAGCAATATTTAGAACCCCTCAATATCAATAGAACTGTGAAGAATTCATTTATTCAAAAATTCAAAAATTCTAACGTCTCTCTGACAAACATCAAATCAGCTGTGAACAAGGAAGTTGCCAAGAAGGGTGACATTAACAGTAGGAGACGGGTTGTCATGAACAAGATCAAGGAAGCCGCTGAATTTGGTGTCGCTTTTAACTTCAACACGAGTATGGAGAATATCGATGAGTTGAATCGTAAAGTGGATAATACAATCGAAGGTGTCATCAATAAAACGCGTAATACGTTATCGAACAAGATCATCAATGCGGGTGTGAAGAATGATTTGATGAACAAAGTCACCGCTATCAAAACATTGAAAAACATGAAGAATGTTGAAAGACAGATTGAGAATGCTATAAAATCTAAAACAAACTCAAAAGAATATGAGATTAGGAAATACATGAGACGTATTGGTCTCACAAATGAAAACATTCAATCAGTTATTAGTCGAAAGTTGTCACTAAATGATAGTCGTGAATTAGCTAACACCATTCTTACAGACAAGAAGCGGTTAGAGTTGACCAAATTTTTGGATGAAAGTAAAGTTCCAATTGTGGAACGAAACCAGTTTTACAATCAGTTAAAACGTGGTGATAGATTTGGTAAAATTAAGGGAGACGTCGGGCGACATATGAGGAAAAAGACTCGTGAAAGGCAGGACATCGACCAGGTTCTCGCTACGTACGATTTGAAAAATGAAGATCGAAAGTTTATTATTGATGAATGGGTGTATTACCCAACCATGACACCCGAGGATGTCAAGGATTTGGCAGACAAGCTTTCAGCTAAATTCAAAAAAGAAAAGGAGATATCGCTGAGAAAGTATGTCACCGACGAACTAAAATTGAGACCAGAAGATATCGAATCGATTATGAAAAACTTTAACATAAATCCTCGCAACATGGCGACTATCCGTGAAAAGGCTGCGAAAATCAAAAATGTATCTGGACAGGAACAGCGTATATTGAACCGCATTCGCAAAGCTCGTGAAGAAAACGGTCTCAACTTGAAATTCAAGGTGAACATCAAGAGTGCGAACAACGTCAAAAATTTAAACAAGAAAATCAACAACGCATACATTGGTAAGGGTAAGAAGGACCTGGCTCGACGAGCTCTGAACAGGAATGTCAACATCTCCAATAACTTGAATGCGGTCAAGTCCATGAACAATGTTAAGAGGCTCAAGAACAAATTAAATGGTATTATTGGTGGTAAAAAGAATGAAGACCTTCGCAAGCTTCAAAATGCTACACGCGACTTGAACCGTGAAAACCAAGAACGTTTCCTCAAGCGTTTCAAAAATCAAAACAATTCGTTGGGTAATCTCTTGAACAATGTCAGCAATTTCAAAAATGAACTCACTAAAAAGAAACAAAATGTCCAAAAACAAGAATTATACACGTATCTGAATGAAAAACTAAACCTCAATGTGACAGATCGTAATGCAATTATGCAAGAATACGACTTGGTCAAGAACGTGGACAAAATGAGACGCAAAGCCGAGGCACTCAAAAAACAGAGATCTAATGAAAAGATTGCTGAAAACAGGAAACAGCTCGAAAAAATCTTAAAGGGTATGAACCTGGAAGAGAGGGATAAGAGGTTCATACTATTGAGGTTTGATCGCACACCGGGGAACGTTAATGCTTTTGAAGCAAATGCAAAGAAACTCGTCGAGCAGAAGAAGGCTAATAAACGATCAAAGGAGGTTTCAGAACTCGATACACACATGAGACGTTTGGGACTTTCCGAGGAAAATATGCAGAAGATACTTAATGTGTTCAAACAAAACCCGGATAAGACCCTAAACTCTTCCAAGACGAATGCTTCTACCGTTCGTCAAACGATGAACCAACGGAAACTCGAAACGGCAATGAACGCCATGAAAAACCTGACCGAAAACAATAAAGCTGAATTCCGAAAAAAACTCATAGAGCCACAGGCAAACCTTGGAGTGGTCATCAGAAACGCTCAAGCGCGGAATGCATCTATGCGATCCAAGAAAACCACTGAACGAAACGTGGCGGATTATATCGCAGCTCTCGGTATCGGTGAAACTGGAAACAAACTTTTGGATAATTTCAGAAAGGGGACATTGACAGCGAATAGGGCTAAGGAAGAAGCTGTCAAAAAGAAGAAGTCATTGAATGCAAACATATTGGTTGAAAAGAAAAAGAAACTTCGGGCGTTCATGAATAACACACTTCTCACCAATGCGAACAAAAACAAATTCGTTAACCGTGTCACCCTAAATAAAAACACCGCTGCACTCGAAAAGGAAATCACCACTCTGAATACACAAATGAAGAGTAAGAAGAATACCTTTGCTACGAAGCAAGCGACACTAAAGACATATCTAAACGGTCTCACTAATTTAACGATTGAGCAAAAGACAAAGTTTATGGGTGAAGTCAAGAATGCCAACACTGATATCGAACGAATCAAGCGGAGGGCGAAGAGTATCGACGATTCGAAAAAGACGGGTAAGAAGGTGCGCAACGAGCGTGCGAAACCCAATGAAGAGAATAATTTCAATGCTAGTAAGGCTATGAACATTCTCAATAAACAACGTGAAGGTGAAGCGAAGCGACGCGAACGCGCTAAACCGAAGGAAGAGAACAACTTCAATGCTGTGGCAGCACTCGAGACTTTGAACACTGGTCGTAACGTCAGAGAACTCATGAACTACGTTAAATCGACATCTCTACCCGAAAACATTAAGAAACAATACCTGACCCAATTGAACAAACCCAAAACGAACCTCAAGGCGATCCGAGGTCTTGTAAATGCGAATGTCAAGCGTGACACACTCCAAAAGCAGTTGAAGCAAGACATCCTCAAGAGTGTCCCAGGATTTGTTGGGCAGTATCGTCGTGGTTGGGAACGGGCGATCGATCAGGCGAAGGGTGAACAGGCACTCAAGGCATTGAGTAAAGATCTTTCTAAGAAAATCAAACTTCGAGAAGAAATTGAGCAAAGTAAAATCGGGACGCTCAAGAAGCGAGGACATATAACTCGTGTCATGGACGTTAAAAATGATGTAGATATGAGGCGTCGCATGTTTGAACAACAATTAGGCAACCTCGAAAAAGACACTAAAAAGCGCGAACTTTCGAAATACATCACGAAACTGAACATCCCAGCTGAAAATAAGAGCAGTTACGCCAAGCAAATCAACAAACCTGGTGCGAACTTGAATATGATCCGTGCTTCTGCCAATAAGCAGGTGGAACAGAAGATTTCCAATGTTTCAAAGTCCCTAGTTGCGGGTGCCATTGGTAAGATCCAGAAAAAGGAGAACAAGAACATCGCGAATGCCTCCAAGGCGCTCGTGGCGGGTGCAATCAGCAACTTGAAAAAGAAAAACGCAGCCGCTAGGAAAATTCAGGCTACATTCAGAGGTAAGAAGGATAGAAACGCAAATGAAAATAATGGTGAAATTTCGGCTGCCGCCCTCGCACCCAAACCTTCATTTAGCGCTCTTGCCCAGAAAAATACCAAGAAAGTTGCCAATGTGGTGGCAATTTTCAATCGTCAGAGTGCTACGAGTGTGGTGAACCGTCTCAAAAAGTTGACACCGATCGAAAAGACACAATACAAGGGTAAAATAAGTCGAGCTAATACAAAGAGCGAAATTAGAGAGATTCAGGAGAGTGCGGTGAGGGTGGACGCTCGCAAAAAGTTTGAGGAGAATAAGAAGAAGGTGGAGGCGGAGGCTGAACGAGTACGAAAGATGAAGGAGAAGAAGGCGACACGTGAAGCCGCTGAACGGGCTGCCGCCTCGGCAAAAAAGATGCTCACTGAAACTGAAAAGATGCGAGCGAAAGCCAAGGAAAACAAGAAGTTCAACAACAAGCTCGCCGAAAAAAGGCGACTTTTGAGAGAAAGAGAAGCTAAGTCGGAACCCACAAAGCGAAAACCCAAGAAAAAACAATGATCCACCCCGACGACGATTGCACCGTAGTGACAGACATGCCCCTCAGTGACGAAGTCGCCGACTTTATTGAACAGGGTCTCCACCGAGATATGTCCAAGGAGGATGTGGAGGATTGGTGTGATCAAAATTTAGATCAACTCGCAAGTATATATGAGAAGTATCGGGGTACATACTTGTCATATGGACAGGCGGACATGACTCTCTTTTTTGCACAGACTGTCTATGAGAGGGATGATGCACGTGATATGATTAGTCAATTTGTAGATTTTCAATAAAAGGAGAAACCCTTGATTTCTTTTACCATTGGTCCGATTTGATATCCTTCCGTTGTGGAAGAACCACCTGTCATGAGACCAGCTCGCATCGACATATGACCGTTCCACGTCTGGGGGTAGATGCGTATAGCCGATGTGTTTATAGGAACCTTGAAGAACACGTTGGCTTGACTATCTTTGTCCTGCGACCCTTCAAAAATGTAGCCACCGTCGACATCCGCCCAAGCACCCGCCGAATTCTTGTACTGAGCCTTGAAAGATGTGACGTATTGAGAATGTAATGGTCGCCCCTTAATAACAACACCCGAAATGTCAGTGGCACTGCCAATATCAAGTTGATACCATTTTCCAACCGCATTAGCGTCGGCGGACCATGCACGATTCGAGTCTAAACGACCCGCGCCATGACTGGTGCCGATGGCGTCACCACCATAATTCCCAGATGAAGTGTGACCACTGTATGGTACATCAATAATAGTGGGGGTCTTGTTTGTCCTGGTCTCACCGGCGACGATATCAGCACGGAGGGACATGTGACCGTTCCACGTCTGGGGGTAAATACGAATGTACCTAGCATCTACGGGGGTATCGAAAGTCACATCTACCTGTGTCTCCATGTCTGTGTTCCCTGTATAAATCTTACCACCGTCAACATCTGTCCATATTCCAATGGCACCCTTGGACTTGACTTTAAAAGTTGTTACCCATTGATCAGCTGTAGCCCTCCCCTTAATGGCGACACCCGTAATCTTACCAACCACACCATTGTCAAGTTGGTACCACTCACCAACTGTGTTGTTCTGGGCTGACCACCCCTGTTCGGAATCTAGACGACCACGCCCGTGGCCAACACCGATGGCTTCACCTGACCATACCGTCGAGGCACTGCGCATAGTTTCTGGGGTGTCACGGAGGACTGGGGCTGGGGGTGTATAAACATCATCCTCCTCCTCAACGAGACATTCCTTTCCAGACTTGTAGTAACCTGACTTACAGCTCTTGAGAACACATTCTCCATCGTCATCGATCTCGTAGTTACCATTTTCATCCTCGCCCTCACACTCGTCACCCTCCTGGGGTCTGGTCAGAAAGAGGTAGGCCCCTACCGCCATCAAGAGCATACAGAACATCATGACGATGACAATGATCATTTTGTTTTATAATATACTACGTTTTTTTTTGGTTAAAGAATTAATATGCCTTTAAGTTAATGACTACATGTGATGTATGTGTTGAAAAGTTCAACAAGATAAATCACAAAAAAGTCGAGTGTCCTTATTGTGACTTGGTGAGCTGTCGAACATGTTCCCAAAGATACATTCTAGACTCGTTCGAAGACCCGCATTGTATGGGTTGTAAAACACAATGGAATCGAGAATTTGTAGATTCATTTTGTACAAAGTATTTCAGGAACACGGAGTTGAGGCGTCATCGTGAGAATGTTCTCTTCGAAAGGGAGAAAGCCCTCATGCCAGAGACACAACCAGAAGTTGAACGCATCATACAAATGCGACGGCTGAGAACAATATTACGTGAGCAAAAGCAACAACTCTTAGAACTTCACAACAGGTATCAAACATACGACTTTGAACAACTACACACTATCAATCCCGAAATTTCCAGACTTTACCGTCAGATGGAGAATACATACAGACACTTGGAGGAAATAAGAAATCGAGGAAGAATAATAGACAATGAACCTCGGAAGTTTGTGCGGCAGTGTCCGGTTGAAGAATGTAAAGGATTTTTAAATGAGAATTGGTATTGTGGCTTGTGTGATCAAAATTATTGCAAGGCGTGTAACGAGAGACGGACCGACGATCATGAATGTGACCCTGAGGTGGTAAAAACGATGAAACTCCTGAACAAGGATAGTAAATCATGTCCCAAATGTGGCACGGTCATACATAAAACGAGTGGATGTGCTCAGATGTGGTGCATATCTTGTCATACCGCGTTCAATTGGCGTACGGGTGAGATAGAAATGGGGCGTATACATAATCCACATTTCATCGAATTCAAGAAGAAGACCATGATATCAAGGGAGCATGGTGATATTCCATGCGGCGGTGTACCCTCTTTTAGGGAACTCAGGGCATCAGGGGCTTCGAATGAAATGCTCCAATGTGCAATCATTATCCATCAGGTTGAGAGAGATAATATGTATTTAGATACGAGACCGATTGATAACTTACATATACGTGTAGCATATATGTTGAATGATTTGGATGAACGGGCATTCAAACAATTATTACAGCGACAGGAAAAGTATATTGAAAAAAGTAGAGACATTTCCAATATTTTCGAGATGATGGCAAATACAGGTGGTGATCTTCTTCGACAGTACATCCTCGAACCCGAACGTCACGACGAAATCGTCGACCTCCTTCATAAGATTATCGACTACGGAAATGAAGTCTTTGAAATTTTACGAAATAGGTACAATAGTAAATTACCTAGAAATATTTTTATATGAATACAGTAAGATGATCATAATACTTTTTTTGATTTTGATACTCATCTATTTTATACCCAGGTATCCCGATCCACGAGTACTCAAGGGATTTCTTTCAGATGAAGAGCGGGAATATATCATCAAAAAAGCTGAGAAAAATCTCAAACCATCCATGATATCTTCGGATTTCAAACTCGATGAAAAGGTGCGCAAGAGTGAAACTGCATGGCTCGAAAAGGATGATCCTGTCGTGAATTCTGTCATACAGAGGTGTCTCAAATTCACGGATCGACCTTTTGTTAATTGTGAGAAACTTCAGGTGCTACGCTACGAACCGGATGGCTTTTACAACCCCCACCAAGATGCGTTCAAAAATGAGAAGAACCCTCGAATGTATACATTCATTCTGGCACTCAATGATGAATACGACGGTGGAGAGACTGTGTTCCCAAATTTGGGAAAATCATACAAACTCGAGAAGGGGGATGCTCTCTTCTTTGATACACTCGACAATTATGAAATGATCACGTCCAAAGCTTTACATGGCGGGAAACGTGTAAAGTCTGGGGAAAAATGGATTTGTAATTTATGGGTGCATAAGTACCCTTACACCTGAACCTCACCGCGCTCAATCAACTTCTTGCGGTTCGCCATATGAAGGTCTTGCACGAGAGCCTTATTCTCTGCACCATATGGAACGGCATACCCTTCATCACACAACCACTTGTTGACATTGGTCCAGTTACCATCCTCACACACCCAAACTTCAGCGAGTACACGGCCAAACTTCCCCCTA
>Ga0209653_1000665_pt1 | contig 29918 bp, 24 predicted proteins | sample SaaInl6LU_22_DNA_FD_184644 | JGI IMG/M metagenome (GOLD analysis project Ga0209653, IMG submission 184644) | Marine microbial communities from expanding oxygen minimum zones in the Saanich Inlet - ESP_116LU_22_DNA (SPAdes) (version 2) | ecosystem: Environmental > Aquatic > Marine > Intertidal...
CTAAGATTTATTATTTCTCCAAAATAGACATCAATAAAATTCCCAGATTTTATTTCACGTGTAACTCCATATTCAATTTCTATGGTGTTATCTTCTTCTTGATAGGTTCCAAAAATACGATCCCAAACATTCAATAAATTACAGTAATTGGTGTCTAAGTATAAAGGATTTTTAGCATGATGAACTCTGTGATGAGATGGGGTCAGAATGAATTTATTTAAAAACCCTAAACGTCCATCTTTTATTAGGTTTTCACCTACATGAATAAAGGCGCCATAAGTACCATCAATAAACATAATAGCAAAAAGCATGATAGGATTGACTCCTAGTAAAATACAAATTGAAGTGCGAATAAAATCAGCATAAGGTGCCTCTAGGAAAAAATGAGCATGGGTTACACTTAAATTCATTTCTTCGGGAGAATGATGTGTGGCATGGAGACACCAAAATAAACGAACTTTGTGTGCCAAAAAATGGTAGATAAAATGTGCAAACTCCCAGATGATATAGCCGTAGATAAACCAATACCATGTATTGGAAATTTCAAGGATTGCAAAAGGTTGAAGTAACCCTATACAAAGAGTAACCATTCCAATGGAAATAAACCTCCCTACAATTCTGTTGAAAAGGTAAATTAGAAAAATCACCTTGTATACCTTAGTCTGTGATTTTTTATAGATAAAACCTAAAAATAATTCTAATACTAATAAAAAAGGGATGATTGGAATGATGAGTGCTACTATTCCTTCATAGCTTAAAAAGGCATCATAGTTTTTGGTTTCTAGGATGCTAATGAATTGATGAACACCAAAAAAGCCTACAATTTCATTCCACAGATCATATAATACGTTCATGAGTTAATCTTTAATTCATACAAGATAAAAATTATGAAAACATTTCTAATGCTAAAGTTTTTAAAAATCTTACTAAAACCTTAAATATTATAAGCATTCCATTTATTTATTTTATAGTTTTGTGCAAAATTTAAAACAGTAGTATGGCTTTTGATATTAACATGATTAAGCAAGTCTACAGCCGCCTTTCTGAGCGCGTTGCTGCAGCAAGAAAATTAACGGGTCGTCCATTAACAGCAACCGAAAAAAATCTCTATTCTCACCTTTGGGAAAATTCGGGAAATAGTGAATTCAAAAGGGGTGTTGATTATGTTGACTTTGCTCCAGACCGAATTGCGTGTCAAGATGCGACTGCTCAAATGGCATTACTACAATTCATGCAGTCTGGAAAATCTAAAGTAGCAGTACCTACTACAGTTCACTGTGATCACTTAATTCAAGCCAAAGAGGGTGCTGTAAAAGATTTAAAATCTGCGAACAGTACATCTGCTGAAGTATTCAACTTTTTAGAGTCTGTCTCTAACAAATACGGTATTGGTTTTTGGAAACCAGGAGCTGGAATTATTCACCAAGTTGTTTTAGAAAATTATGCTTTCCCTGGAGGAATGATGATTGGTACAGATTCTCACACAGTAAATGCAGGTGGACTTGGAATGGTCGCTATTGGTGTTGGTGGTGCAGATGCCGTAGATGTAATGGCAGATATGGCTTGGGAATTAAAGTTTCCAAAATTAATTGGAGTAAAATTAACAGGAAAACTAAACGGGTGGACAGCACCTAAAGATGTCATTTTGAAAGTTGCAGGAATTCTTACTGTAAAAGGGGGAACGGGAGCGATAATTGAATATTTCGGTGAGGGAGCTGAGGCAATGTCATGTACTGGAAAAGGAACGATCTGTAATATGGGTGCTGAAGTAGGCGCTACTACATCTACCTTTGGTTATGATGAATCTATGGAGCGTTATCTTAGAGCCACAGGAAGAGACGATGTTGCAGATGCTGCCAACCAAGTGAAAGAACACCTAACTGCAGACCCTGAGGTTTATGCAGATCCAGAAAGCTATTTTGATCAAGTAATTGAAATTGATTTAGATACTTTAAGCCCTCATATAAATGGACCTTTTACACCTGATTTAGCTACTCCAGTATCAGAAATGAAACAAGTTGCAAAAAAGAATACTTGGCCATTACAAGTTGAATGGGGTCTTATCGGTTCATGTACAAACTCTTCTTACGAAGATTTAGCTCGTGCAGCTTCAATTGCTAAGCAAGCAGTAGACAAAAATCTCGTTACTAAAGCAGAATTCGGAATTAATCCAGGTTCTGAACAAGTACGTTATACTGCAGAACGAGATGGATTATTATCCATATTTGAAGACTTGAACGCCAAGATATTTACCAATGCATGTGGTCCTTGTATTGGACAATGGGCACGTGAGGGAGCGGATAAACAAGAACGTAATTCGATCATTCATTCTTTTAATAGAAACTTTTCAAAACGCGCTGACGGAAATCCAAATACGCATGCGTTTGTTGCCTCACCAGAAATGGTTGCAGCCGTAGCAATTTCTGGAAGATTAGATTTTAATCCAATGACTGATACTTTAATCAATCAAGATGGAGAAAAGGTTCAATTGGACCCACCTACTGGACTAGAATTACCTCCATTAGGATTTGATGTAAAAGAAAACGGATACCTTGCACCTCAAGAAGATGGTTCTACTGTTTCCGTAGTTGTTAAAGAGAATTCGGAACGTTTACAATTACTTACCCCTTTTCAACCATGGGATGGGAATAACTTAATTGGAGCAAAACTCTTAATCAAAGCTCAAGGAAAATGTACTACAGATCATATTTCTATGGCAGGACCTTGGTTGCGTTTCAGAGGTCATTTGGACAATATCTCAAATAACTGTTTGATAGGAGCAGTAAATGCTTTTAACCAGAAAACAAACTTTGTAAAAAACCAATTAACTGGTGAATACGGTGGTGTCCCAGACGTTCAACGTCAGTACAAAACAGCGGGAATTGAGACAGTTGTTGTAGGTGATCATAACTATGGTGAAGGTTCATCAAGAGAACACGCCGCAATGGAGCCACGTCATTTAGGAGTAAAAGTTGTATTAGTTAAATCATTTGCACGTATTCACGAAACAAACTTGAAGAAACAAGGGATGCTTGGGATTACTTTTGCGAATGAGGCAGATTATGATCTTATACAGGAAGATGACACCTTCAACTTTACCGATTTGGAATTGTTTACCCCAGGGAAGCCACTTAATATTGAAGTGGTTCACTCAGACGGAACTACGCATACCATTACAGCTAACCATACGTATAATGCACAACAAATCCAGTGGTTTAAAGAAGGTTCAGCACTCAACTTAATCAAGAAACAAAACGTTGCCTAAAAAGCACCGTTTTAAAGATTAAGCCAGTAAGTAAGTTTTAAGTTTATGGACCTGAAAACTGGGCCAAAATCTTCAGTGAAATAGTTGTCGTTATACACTAGATAAAGATCAGACAATGGTGCAAATCGCCATTGAACACGGGAGTTTATCCCAAAATTGTTTGTTTGATTGCTGTATTGAATCAAGGTGGACCAAAAAAGCTTTTTATTAAGCGTTAATTCAAATTTTGGGCTGATCAAAAACAGATCAGCTGACGGATAGGGATTGGGCAATTCAATGCGGTTAAAATCCCAAAGCAAACTGATTACTGCTATAGGTTGAATTCTGTATAACGCACTTCCTTTATAAGAAAGTCGAGTCCCGTTGAAAAAACTACCGTAGGAAACTTCAGAGGTGATATAAAAAGATTTGGCATAAGGAGATTGATATCTGAGACCCCACTGCCCAAAGTTGTATCCAGTTGCTCCAGGGAGTGCCACTCCATTTTCTGTTCTTGTGGGGTCAAAGGCACTTGATAAGTATACATATTGAGTTCTAGAACTAAGTTCTAGTTGGGATTGATTTTTAAATTCAAGTTGGTATTGAAATCGAAAGAGATGATCTGTTTTTTGGTATCCTAAATCCTGTTGATACCACATTAAGTTTAGAAGATCGATTTGATGTGAATTAATCCGTCCCTTTTTAGGGTAAAAATTGCGTACTGCATTAGTTCCAGATTTAAATACGCCCGTTCTGGGAATAAACCCAAGGTCAGACCTAAAGTCCTGATCAACGTGAACCCAATCGGAAGCAAAACGCCACAGACGAGTGTTATATACTAAATTAGCACGAGCCGATAGGTTTCCTTGAGTATCATCAGCTTGAATGGATTTATGGGTATAAAACTTGCCTATCCATTTATTATTGGACGAATTCAAATTATAATCCAATCCAATTACTCGATTAAAACGATCACTGTCTTCGATAAAGGTATAATCCTTAAAGGTTTGTCTGTTTACCATAAATAACCCAATTTGAGATTGGCCAAATACTTTACGTTGTAAGGCAAACATCGAATTATTGTTGGAGGCAATTTGGTTTGTTAAATCTTCCTGGTTTTGAATATTTAATACTCCTAAGCGCCAATTTTGATTGAGCTTCCCACTGAGGCGAATTCCTCCCAAAATATTGTTTTGTATGGTGTTTCCATCTGGGTCTTTTGCAATACCAATTCGTCTAGAAAAGAAAGGAATCGCATCTCTAAAACTCCCAAAGTTGCCAAACAAATCTCCATTGTCAATGAAAAATTGTCTTTTTTCGGGGAGTGAAATTTCAAATCGAGTAAGGTTGGTAATAATATCATCAACTTCAACATTAGAAAAATCAGGATTGAGGGTTACATCGAGATTAAGGCTATTTGCTATTGGGATTTTTAAATCTCCTCCTAGACTAACTTTTTGGGAAGTAGGGTCTTCATTAAAATCTGTAGAAACAATTCCATTAACATAAGGGATCAAGTAAATTGGAGTTTTACTTTTAGCAAGAGGCGCTTCAAAAATTAGTGATCCATAATAGCCAATATTTATTGGAATTTGATTTTGATCAACATTGGTCCAAATACTTCTTTCATTTGACTGTAAGTCGTATCTATAGGTTTGAAATCCCCATTTCTTACTTCCTTCAGGATATTTGATTGAACTGAATGGAATAGCCATTTCGATCACAAATCGATCTTTATGTCGTACACACTCAGATTGCCACTTGGTGTCCCACGTAAGACTAAATCCATTTATAGCTGCTCCTCTTTCAGAAATAAGTCCTTCACGTTGAACACCGTATGCGCTTACTCCAAACAAAAAAGCATTTTGACCATCTCTAAAAGTGTCAAATAGAACTGTAACATTATCATTGGTTCTAGCACTAAAATCCCGTTTTAAAGAGCTTACAATAAAATTTTCATCTACTCCATAGGCTTCAATTCCAATGTATAAATGAGTGTCACTATAGACAAGCTTAACCTCTGTTTTATTTGTAGATTTCAGAGAATCTGTTGGGAAGAGTTGCCAAAAATTATCTGCACTATTGGCTTCTTGCCAAAAGGCCTCTTCTAACTTACCGTCTAAAAAAACCTCTTGATTAATTTTTTTTACAAAAACAGAGCGATCAAGCGTTTGTGAGGAAACGCTGTAGGCTACAAAAAGGAGAAATAGTGCAAGTATTTTTTGATTTAAATCCGATGATTTCAAATAGACAATGGTTTAAACAGAGATTAGTTATTTGCTTTTATATTTATTTGAGTAACGTTTCCAAAGTTCTGTTTGATGGGTTTCCAAACTAATTTCTCTCCCACCAATAAAGGCATGCTGAATGATATTGGTCCGCATATCAAGTGCATCTCCTTCACAAATAAATAGTGTTGCATCTTTTCCCTCAGTTATGGATCCTAGACGATCTTCAATACCCAATATTTTTGCAGGGTTTAAGCTAATTAGTTGCAAAGCAACTTCTTTGTCAATACCATAAGCTGCAAAGCTTCCTGCATAGAAGGGAAGGTTACGTGTATACATTCGCTCCATACGCCCACTAACATCTATACTGACTAAAATTCCAGCATTAATTAGTTGTGAAGCCAATTTAAACGACTGTTTTGGATCTTCATCTTCACTGTCTGGAAGACGATGAGGTCTTGAAACGATAACTGCAATATTGTTTTCTTTGAGAAACTTTATATGTTTAGGAGAATCATTTCCTCCTACTAATACTATACTGTTTAAGCCTATCTTTTTTAAATAGCTTATTCCATCTACAATTTGTTTTTCATCCGTAGCATGAAGATATATTGTTTTACTTCCTTCAAAAAGACCTTTCATTGCTTGATAAGGAAGATGTACCGGGTTTTGTTTTGGATCATAAACCTTGGCATTTTCTATAAATGTTTTCAGTTTTTGAATATTGGAAAGGTAATTTTTATTCACTTTCAACGATGGATCTTCACCCAACCAATATCTCCCTCTACTATAGGGACGAGGCCAATTTAGATGAATCCCTTCATCTTCTTTGATGATGGCATCTTCCCAATTCCAGGCATCCATTTGCATTACAGAGGAACTCCCAGAAATACGACCTCCTCGTGGTGTGACTTGAGCAACCAAAACTCCATTAGGTCGCATGCTTTCAACAATTTTTGATTCGGCATCATACGCGATAGCAGTTCTTACATGAGGTAAAAAGTCACCTAATTCATCTACATCGCTTGTTGCTCTTACTGCATCTACTTCAACCAGACCTAAGGTACTATTTGTAGCAATAAATCCAGGGTAAATATGCTTGTCGGTTGCGTCAATAACTTGATCAAATGCTGGAGGATTTTCAGAATTTCCAACATAGGTTATTTTTCCATTTTCAAATCCTACTGCACTTTTATAAAGAACGGTTCCTTCTCCAGTGTGAACTGTAGCATTGATGAATAAAATGGATCTGTTTTGTTCACTAGCAGGCGTCTGTTGTCCATAAACAGACACGAGAAATAAAACACTTAGTAAGTTGATTAATTTTTTCATAATATTTTAGTCTAAAGTTTCACAGGTAAATTCACGTTTTGCAATTTTGTTGGGCGCTTGAGTGGCAGCCCCATTTTCTTTAGCAATCAGCATTTGTCCTATGATTAATTTTTTTTCTTTTTCAATAGCATCAATTTTGCTGTCTATAGTTGAGGCATCATAATAGGTTACCCCTTCAATAATGGTCTTTTCTGCTTTCGCATAGATAGAGAGTGGGTGATCTGACCAAAGCACTAAATCTGCATCTTTACCTACCTTAATACTCCCTACTTTATCCTCTAAGTGAAGTAATTTTGCAGGGTTTAGGGTGACAAATTTCCAAGCATCTTCTTCAGAGATACCTCCGTATTTGACTGCTTTTGCAGCCTCTTGATTTAGGCGTCTTGACATTTCTGCATCATCAGAATTGAAAGCAACTGTTACTCCTGCATTGTGCATTATTGCTCCGTTATAAGGGATTGCATCTTTCACCTCATTTTTGTAGGCCCACCAGTCTGAGAAAGTTGAACCTCCTACGCCATGTTCAGCCATTTTATCAGCAACTTTATATCCCTCAAGGATATGGGTAAAGGTGTTGATTCTAAAGCCAAAACCTTCTGCTACCTTCATGAGCATATTAATTTCTGATTGAACATAAGAATGACTAGAAATATAGCGTTCGCTTTTTAGAATTTCCCATAAGGTTTCCATTTCAATGTCATATCGAGGCTGTTTAGTATTTGCTTTTTGTTTTCGGGAAAGTGCATTGTACTGAGTCCATTTTTCACCATACTCTTTAGCTCTTTGGAAATAATCAACAAATACTTGTTCTACCCCCATGCGAGTTTGAGGAAAACGGGAATAACTACTCCAGTTGGATTGTTTTACATTCTCTCCTAAAGCAAACTTGATAAAGGGGTCGGCATCCTTAAAAAGCAGTTGATCTATAGGAGCTCCCCATTTGAGTTTGATTATTGCGGACCGACCCCCAATTGGATTTGCTGAGCCATGCAAGATTTGAATTGTTGTTACTCCTCCTGCTAAATCACGGTACAACCCAATATCATCAGGTTCAATTACGTCTTCTATACTAACTTCTGCCGAGGAATTATGTCCCCCTTCATTAATGCTTGATGCACCTAAGTGAGAGTGTTCATCAATAATTCCCGAGGTAAGATGTTTTCCAGTAGCGTCTATAACTTTTGCGTCTTCAGCCGCAAGGTTTGTGCCTACACCCGCAATTTTTCCATTGACTACCAAGACATCAGCGTTGGATAAAATACCTTCAGCTTCATTTGTCCAAACCGTAGCATTTTTAAACAGTAGATTCTCAGCTTTTGGAAGTTCAGAAAAACCATATGCTTTATTTGGGAAAGTTACCGGGACAGGACTATAATAATTAGGTTCTTTCTTTTCCTTCTTCTTGTCTTCAGCTACTTTTTTCAGAGTAGCGGTCCAAGTAATTTTATCCCCATTAAAATCAGTCCCTTGTCCTTGTGTAAATCCTTTCTTATTTATTTTAGCATTGAATTGCGCGAAAGTTTTTCCTTTTTTATTGATGAGCGTTAGGTAGAGCCATTGATTTTTATAGCTACTTTTTGTTTCAAATTTTAAAGAATCTTTTTTTGCAGTAACATTCACTTTAGAGGTACTGTTTTTTATTTCAATTTCAAGGGTATGCTCTTGGGTAACAATTTCATATGTCCCATCTATATCTGTAATTGTATGATCTTTGATAACATGAGGTTTTCCTTTCACCCAGTTTTCATGAAGCTCTGTACTAGAGTCAAAAAGCGGTCCTGAAGTGACTATAAAATTAGCCATTGCTCCTTTATTAAGATTTCCTAAGAGGGTTTCTTGATTTAACATTTTGGCTGGGATAGTAGTAAGTGCTGCTAGTGCCGTTTGTTCTGAAAGGCCATAGGAAACAGCTTTCTTTAGATGTTTAAAAAAATCAGCCTTTGCTTTTAGTTTACTTGTACTCAATGCGAAAGGAATGCCTTCTTTTGCCACTGCAGCTGGATTCATCGGAGCTTGATTCCAATAACGTAGTTGGGCTAGGTTAATTTTTTTTATTAATAATGGATCTGCTGCATCGTATGCTTTAGGGAAATTAAGCGGTAGAATTAGTTTGGCTTTATTTTGTTTTAATTCACTTAAATATTCATACTCTTGACCGCTACCCACTACAGCAAAATCTAAGCCCATTTCCTTTCCAATTTTAACGGCTCTTAAAGTGTTCAATTTATCGTTGGCGTCAAATATCTTAGGTAAATCTAAATTGCCTAATGCCGCTTCTATAGCGAGATCTTTATTGCTTGCATTTCCAGCTTTATACCAACGTGCATCATGATAAAATTGACGTACAAGCGCCATGGATCCCATTACAGAACTTGGGTAAGACTGGTTTGAAGTCAAACTTTTTTTAAATGAGAAATGTTCTGCAGCTTTTGTATTAATAAGGCGCTCACTGTCTGATAGGGGGTCACCTAGAGCGACTAAAACACTTGTTCCACGATGAATACCATTGGCTCTGTGGGTATTGACCACTCCAAATCCTACCTTACGTAATTGTTCGGCTTCTTTTTTATCATAGCTATAATCTTCAATACCATTGTAATCACTTAATATATGATCGTTCCAATAGTATCCGTCTCTACTTGCTTCATATTGTGCACTTCTCCCAGACCTTGACACTCTCTTTGGGGTTTGAATTCCGAATGTGGTGTGAATATCAATGAAAGATGGGTAAATGAATAAGCCTGTTTTATCATAAACACGCGTATTTTTTGGAAGGCTTATGTTTGTCCCTACAGCTATTACTTTCCCATTAAGTTCAAGTAAAGTTGCTTTTGAAATACTTTTAGTGGGAGATAAATAAATTGTTGCATTGGTAAAGGCTTGATAATTTAACTCTTTGCTTTTTACACCACTATTTGTTGGAAAATAATCCTGTGCATTGACAGTAGAGATTAAGAATAAACCTAAAAGAAAAATTCTATTCATTGTTGTTTTTTTAAGAAGGTGAAAATTAGGTTAAATAAATTAAAGAATATTAAAGATTTTTAAAATTCTAGAGGGTGCTCTTGGCGTTTAATACCTAAAACGTTAATCCCTTTTTTAACTAATTTTTCTGGAAACCATTCGCATCACAGTAGTTGTGCCATTGTGATAGTTTCCTTCAACTAAATGGATCTCTTCCTCTTTTAGAGTTAAAAAAGAATACCCTTTAAAGTCTTTTTTTAAATGCTCTTTAGTATACAATTGAGATTCCATTTTTGGACCTCCTACGGATGGATTTTTCTGCTGGTACTTGGGATGATTCAAACTAAAGGCTTCCAAAATAAAGTAGCCATCATTTTTTAAGAATTTTGCAAGTTTCTGGTGGTTTTGTGTTCGAATAGAATCAGGAAAATGAACATAAATTAATCCAATTACATCAAAGAAGTTTTCTGGAAATTCTAGATCATTCAATGAAGCAATTTGGTAATGAATAGTAACCCCTTTTTCACTTGCTAATTGCATTGCTTTTTTGTGTGCCATTTCGCTAAAGTCATAGGCATAGACTTCCCAGCCTAAAGAGGCTGCAAATACAGCATTCCTTCCCTCGCCTTCAGCCGCAAGTAAAATTTTACCTGGCGTTAAGGTTTCAATGATTTGCTTAAAATACACATTTGGTTCTTTGCCGTAAGCATAAGTTTGCTCACTGTAGCGCTCTTCCCAAAAAGCTTTCATATAATCCTGTTTATAGTGTTAAAAGTTGCTCAAAAAATCCACCAATTTCTTTTTTCTTATCCACAAAATGAATTTCTAAAATCCAGTTTCGTTCTTCTCCTTTTTGATCTAATGCCCTCATGTCAATTGTGTTATCGGGATGTATGTAGTTGGTTTTGTCCTCTTTTTCAAGACGTTCATGTGGAAAATGTCCAATCAAATGCCCTCCTATTTCACCACCAAATTCCCATCCATATTTTTGTGCTAGTGTGTGACAATATGCATAAAGTTCTGCACCAGTTATTTTATTTTGCTTGTCAAAATAGGCTTTTCCTTCCCACCAAGCATGTTCAATGTCAAGGGCTAATTTTTTTTTGTGGAGATCATCGCCAAGCACATAAGTTCTCCCGAAGTCCGCTTCCCATTCTTCAAAAACAGGACCAAAATCAATAAACAAAATATCATCTGGTTTGAGCATCAGGTTTTCAGGATTTTCGTCATAGGGTTTTAGTGTATTTTTTCCTGCTCTTACAATTCTTTTATGCCAATATTTTTCTATGCCAAAGAGTTCAAAAGCCAAATTGAAAATAGAGGTGTTGAGTTCTTTTTCTGTTATTCCAGGAATAAGAAGTCCTTGGGCTTCAATTTCTTTAAAGAGTTTTTCAGCTTTTTTTTCAGCCTTAATCAGTTCTCGTTTGGAAGGATTCATTGAAAAAAGTTAGATTTTTATAAATGAAAATTAATCTTTTTTATGATGGTCTTAAAACAAAGTTACATTTCTATTGCATTCAGGTTATGAAAATGGAATCGATGATTCTATAATATCACTTGATTGTGGTGTTTTTCAACAACCCTTATTTTGTCAGATTTACTTTTCATATTAAGATTTACAGATAATTTTCTTTAAAAGAAATGGAACATTACTTATGCAGGATTAAAAAACTAGATAGAATTAAGATTGTTTAGGAAGATATCCTAACCTACTGATTTAGTTTATTAGGTATTAAATTTCTTTTTGTTAAAATAAGCAACTAAGCCAAGGGTTAGATAGATTGAATTGATAACTAGTAATCCCAAAGGTGGGGGATCATTGAACACTAAAAAATCAATAAATATGTGCAATAATATCATGCCTGTCATAATAATATTTCCAACAAGTACTTTAATGAGTACATGAGAATTCTCCTCCCTAAGAAAGAAAACAAAGAAACCAACTCCAATTTTAAATGCTCCAAAGGGTCTTAGAGAATTGATGGCTCCAATTTGATTTGAAATAGAATCTGGATAAAGTTCCGATGCGATTGTTGCCCCACTGAAATACAAAAAAAGCCCTTCGGTAATAGCGGCAAGGCTAAAAACATTGATTACATTTTTTAACGTCATTAGATAAGATATAGTTTATCAAAGCTAATAAAAGAACTTGAGAAACTCTAAATCCATAAAAAATGTTTTGCAAAATGTTGAGATAAGTACTACTCAGAATTTATTTTGCTATATGTGAGTGTTAATGCAAGTAATAAGTATACAATGTTTATAAATACAAGAGGGGAAAGCATTAATTCAACATTTTGTGCCATCAAAACAGGGACATTTAGAAGAGGGAGTCCTATGATTAAACAAAACCCTTTTAAGACCTTCTTTCCTATTTGTGGGCTTTCATTTTTTAGTAGTAATAGTAAAATTCCAATACCTACACTTACGAGTCCAATGTATTGAAGAAAAATACTGCCTATAAAGTTGGCTTCTTCTGAGGTTCCAAAGGCACCTGTGGTTATTGCTCCACCATTAAAATATAAGAATACTCCTTGAAGTATACTTATTATTCCGAACATTAAAAGAGAATTGTTGCTTTTCAAAATCTGGGAAATTTAGTTATTCAAAAATAGAGGATTTCATCATCAGTTTGTAATGATTCCTAGTTTTATTGCAAAAAAAGTCGATGAATTACACTCACTAATTCATTTTGTTTTAATCTATGATTAGGAGTAAAATAATTCATTTTAAAAGTTAAATATGTTATATTAATAGTAATACTATTGTATATTTGCACTTTCTATGGAACAACTAAAGATTAATATCGTTATTGATTCTAGCCTCTACTTAAAAGATCCAGAGTCTTCTGAGTTGGGTAAAAAGATAGTGGGCAAGGGAATAGAGATGATGGAGGAGATGGGTTATGAATCTTTTACCTTTAAGAAATTAGGCGAAAAAATTGGATCAAATGAGAGTTCAATTTACCGTTACTTTGAAAGTAAACATGCGTTGTTAGTTTATCTAGTGAATTGGTATTGGAGCTGGATCGAATACAAATTAGTTTTCAGTACAACCAATATGACATCTTCTGAAGAAAAGCTAAAGAAAGCCATCTACGTTTTGGTTGAGGACATTAAGGAAGACAATTCGTTTTCATACATCAATGAAGTGATGCTTAACAAAATAATTATTTCTGAGGGGTCAAAAACATACTACACTAAAAAAATTGATAAAGAAAATCAAAAGGGATACTATGCGACATATAAACGCCTAGTTGAACGAATTAGTGATTTGGTTTTAGCAATAGAGCCAAAATATCCTTACCCACATATGTTGATATCAACGATGATTGAAGGAGCGCACTACCAACGTTATTTTTCAAAGCACTTACCCTTCCTTACGGATACAGAGAGCGGTAAGGATACCATTGTTAATTTCTACACTGAACTGATTCAAAAAGCTATACGATGAAATCATTTAAACTTTTTTGTGCATTAGTTCACTTCTTTTTGTTGGCTGGGATCATGATTAATTCTATTTATATTCCGGTGTATCAAAGCGTGATGCAAATCAATGATGATACTTTTGAAAGGGTAGAAACCAATTGGAATGAGACTCAAGAGGAAGAAGGCGACGAGAAGAGAGATAAAAATGATGATAAAAAAACTGAGTACCAGATTCTATATCAAAAAAACATTCAATTTTCGGGCTTCACCAAATCTTTATTTGATGTAAAGTCTAGCATACAGTATCAATTTAAGCTTGAAATTCCATTCCCTCCTCCAGATAGAACTGTTTAGATGCTAATTTAAAGTGTCATTTTCTATTGACCCCTATGGGTCACAAAAAAGTAATTTAAAAACTATAAAGTTGAAGTAAATACTTTAACTAAAACAACTAATTATTAATGAATAATTCAAACCTTTTTAAAAATTTAAAAGCCGATTTACCGGCAAGTATTGTAGTCTTTTTCGTTGCCTTACCGCTTTGTTTAGGAATTGCTCTAGCGAGTGGAGCCCCATTGTTTTCTGGTTTAATTGCAGGAATTGTAGGTGGAGTCATTGTTGGAGCTTTGAGTGGTTCCCAAATAGGTGTTAGTGGTCCTGCTGCAGGATTGGCTGCAATTGTTTTGACCGCCATTGGATCTCTAGGAGGGTATCAAAACTTTCTTCTTGCTGTGGTATTGGGAGGAGTAATACAGCTGGTGTTTGGTTTTCTCAAAGCAGGGATTATTGGCTATTATTTTCCTTCTTCTGTAATTAAGGGAATGTTGACGGGGATTGGTATCATCATCATATTAAAACAAATCCCACACTTTTTTGGATATGATTCAAGTCCAGAAGGAGATTTCGCTTTTTTTCAAATAAATGGGGAAAACACCTTTTCGGAAATTTTTAATGCGATCAATTTTATAAGCCCTGGAGCTACACTTATTGCCGTAATAGGAATTGCGATTCTTATTTTATGGAAAACAGTACTTTCAAAGAAAGGGAAGTTTTTCACCTTGATACAAGGGCCCTTGGTAGCGGTAGTTGCTGGGATTGTTTACTTTCTTGTAACACAAGGCAACTCGTTTTGGGGTATTTCAGAGGATCACTTAGTAAGTGTTCCAGTCCCTGAAAGTATGAGCTCGTTTTTAGGACAATTTATGCTACCAAATTTTGGTGGGATAACCAATCCAGAAATTTGGGTAACAGCCTTTACTATTGCTTTAGTTGCTAGTTTAGAAACCTTATTATGTGTTGAGGCTACAGATAAATTAGATCCAGCCAAAAGAGTAACACCTACCAACCGTGAGTTATTGGCTCAAGGAGCAGGAAATATTATTTCAGGTATGATTGGTGGTCTTCCTGTAACTCAAGTTATTGTGAGAAGTTCTGCCAATATTCAATCGGGAGGAAAAACTAAAGTAGCGGCAATTGTTCACGGTTTATTATTGTTGATTTCTATTCTTTTGATCCCAACACTTTTAAACAAAATTCCATTGTCTGTATTGGCATCTATTTTACTTCTTGTAGGGTATAATTTGGCAAAGCCTAAATTATTTTTAACCATGTACAAGCTTGGATGGAAACAATTTGCACCTTTTGCAGTGACTGTGGCTGGAATTGTTTTTACCGATCTTTTAATTGGAATTGCAATGGGACTTGCTGTTGGAATTGTTGTCATTTTGATAAAAAGTTTTCAGAACTCTCACTTTTTACACATTGAAAATGATAGTGATGGGAAGAACAAAATTAAAATGACCCTTGCAGAAGAGGTTACTTTTTTCAATAAAGGAGCCATTTTAAAAGAACTTGATAGCATTCCAACAAATACCTTTTTAGAATTAGATGTTCGTAATACTCGATATTTAGACAATGATATCATTGAAATTCTTGAAGATTTTTCAGAGAAAGCAAGAAACAGGAATATCGATATTAAAGTGGTTTCCGAAAAGGAAACTGTTGAAAATCCTGAAAGTTTTATTCAGTTTTTTAGCTTAAGGAAAAAGACAGCTTAATTAAAAATTATAAATGCAGAATAAATAGTATTCAACTATTTATCAATAGCAGAATTAAAAATATATTACAAATCAAATACGAATAGTATTTACAAACTAAAAAATTAAAATTATGAAAGCGCAAACTAAAGAAATGCAAGCTCAAATGACTCCAGCTTCTTCTCTTCAAGAGTTGAAAAACGGGAACTTACGTTTTACTGGAAAAAATGGACTTAACCGTGATTTATTACAACAGGTTGAGGAAACCAGTACAGGTCAGTTTCCTTATGCCACTGTTCTTAGTTGTATTGATTCTAGAGTATCCTCAGAATTAATTTTTGATCAAGGAATTGGTGACATTTTTAGCGTTAGAATTGCTGGAAATTTTGTCAATGAAGACATCCTTGGAAGTATGGAATTTGCCTGTAAATTAGCAGGAACAAAATTGGTAGTAGTCCTTGGACACACTGCTTGTGGAGCGGTAAAAGGAGCATGCGATCATGCACGTCTTGGGAATTTAACGACTTTGATTAATAAAATTGAGCCCGCAGTGGGTGCAGTAAAAGAGCCTCAGGATGAAAGCTTGAGAAACTCAGGCAATATCGATTTTGTTAATGAAGTTGCTGCAAAAAATGTGGAAATGACGATAGATAATATCCGTGCCAACAGCCAAGTTTTGGCTGAATTAGAACAGCAAGGTGAAATCAAAATCATAGGTGGAATGTATGATATCAAAACCGGAGAAGTTACTTTCTACGAATAGATCTTTTACTACGCTTTTATGGCAGCACTATTGCAGTTTGCTATAGAACTTAACTACTGAACAAAACTCTTGTTTTTATTCTTAGTTATTGTATTTTCTAAATACAATAGTTACTGAAACATAAACTCAAGAGTTTTTTCTTTTAATTAAAAGAGGTTTAATTTAGAGAGAATTGGATCTCTTAAAGAGTCACTATTTTCAATCAGATAGATTTGGTCAAAATAATGAAGCATGTATGGTGCAATTATTTTATTCCAAAATGCTTGATATATAAGTTTAGGATGGGATGGTTTTTGAACGTTATACTGGAAAATTTAGTGAGTTAAAGCTAAACTTTCTGGAGCCGATGGTGTACCCCAAGATCCCAAGCCTTTTTTGGATTTTGAGAAGTAGTAGGCTTTTCCTTGAAGTTCTTTAGTCTCCTTATCTGATGAAATATATCGTAAAGCAATACTAATAACGATCAATGATTTCAGAATTTAAACAGCAAATAGTTAGACCCTTTTCTTTCTCAGTCATTTTATGAAAGTAGATCAGCAAATTGGTCAAGGAAAATCCTAAATTGTATGGAAAAAACTAGTGAAGAAAAGCTTTAAAGAAAACTTAAAAGAGCTCCCTGAAAAGATCAGGAAAACCCCTCCCGGAAAATTTTATTCTTTATTGGTTGGAATATTTTTTCTTCCTGGGGGCTCAATTCTTTGTCTTATTGCGATCTATATTAGATTGACCAAAAGTGAAGTAGGGTAATACGTAATGATAGATTTAGTTATTTTTCATTTTGTCATAATCAATTTTGGAAAGTTTTTCTGTCCAAATTGTTTCACTGGCTCCATAAATAGCGATGTAAGAAACCATGCTATCATGTGAAGCGCTATGCCAATGTTCTGTGTTTTTATCACATTTTATGACATCTCCCTTTTTAACAACAATCACTTCTTTACCTCTTTCTTGGTAATAACCTTCTCCATCAATTATAATTAGAACCTGTCCTGTTGAATGCTTATGCCAATCTAAGGTTGAATCGGCACTAAAAGTTGCTTGCGTAAGGTTGTAATTAAAGTCATCATCTGCTGGGATAAGACGATTAAGCCATGCATTTCCTAAATAATGAGTATTAGGTGCTTTCTCACTTAACTCCATAGATGGATTTAGGAAAGATTTGATATTGTATTCAGCACCTTGTGCAAAGGTTATTAGTGGAGTTAAAATAAATAATAAAAGAATCTTTTTCATGGTTTTATAAGTTTGTGTGAAAGTTAATTGCAATCCGTTAGAACATGAAACTTTTTTGAGTATATTTTAAAAAAATTAAAACGCAAAATTGATGAAGAAAAAAGAGTGTGAAAAATGTAAAAATCAATTTAGAATGATGTACCGAGTACAATACAAACCTGATAAGCAATGGGTTTTCATTTGTAATGACTGTGCGATTGAAGTAAGAAGGGATAATGAAGATTATCGCTATGGGGGAACTTGGAAAGGATAAGCGTCTGTTTGTTTGTAGTGCTTCTTTTTAATTAGTAAACTTGAGAATATTGAACCTTAAATTTTATTGAACTTAACCCTAATACATCAGAATCCACTTAATTTTTGAATATTAAATCTGGTGCCTATATTTTTTTTAAAAATAAATTATATGAAATCACATCGACTTTTTTGCTAGTTGATTTTTGCTTTCACTTAATTACCAGCAATAGGACTTCCAAAAACACCTACAGCCAATTCAACCCAAAGCAAAAAGAAAAGTGCAATCAAAAATAGAAGCGGGTATAAAAATCTTTTTTTCATTTTTAAAATGATTAAAATTTTCACAAATTAATTCCATAAATCATTTGAAAAATTTAGAATTCATTCTATTACCTGGCATTCAGTAAAGAAAATTTGCATTGGTGAAAAGCGTTATGTTTTGTTTGAAATTTGACAAAACAAAGGCTAAATGTATTAAATAATGTTTAAGTTATCTGTATATTAGCTTTATAACTATGTTTAAGTATTTAATTGAATTCATCCATTGAATTTTCACAAGTAGAAATTATTTAAAAGAAGTGATTTTGAACCGATAGTCTAGTTTGGCTAAAGTTCTTTAATCGAAAAGTGAAAACTATATGTTTGTGTTTTTTAAATCAACAGATTTAATCTTATGACGCTATTCTTTTTAATTTTTAGTTTGGTTTCATCATCACAGGATTCTCAAATTTATTTTGAGGATGACAAAGTCCAAATAACCTACACTCTTAGTGTTTGCGAATTAAAAAACTTTAACACCCGTGATGAATATTTCATCATACAGGTTAAAAATAAAACAGATGAAACCTTGGTGATTAACTTTCATAAGGGGATTCATGAAGTTGAAAATCAAGAAGATAAAATTGCTTTTGTCTTAAATCCAGCTGAAGTTAAAAAAGGGAGCTGTAAAAATGACCCTCTTGGATTGTCCGTGTTTAAAAGAGATCTTAACAAGTCGTATAAGAAGAATGACACTCCGTTTAACCTTTCAAATATTCAGGTAGTTGAAGTATATTAATCTCTTATACTTACTGCCGATTCTTGTTTTTAGCCAAGAAGTTAAATTTACATCTACCTTATCTTCAACCTTGTGTGAAGGAACTTTAATGTCTTTTGATATTGAAAATGTCCCCAATGAAGTGAGTGTTACAGAATTTGATTTTAGCGATGGAAACTTACCTACAGGATGGACTACAACTCCTTTCAATATTGGAACACCTTGTGATGCAAGTACTGGAGATAGAGCTGACGGATCGAATTATTTCTGGGCAACCACCACAGATTCAAGGTATAGTTCAAGATATGTTGCAACTTCCTCTGTGGATGTTGAAAATGGAGGGAGTATTGAGTTTTTTATCCGTTATGGATCAGACGATCCGCAGCCTGGTTGCGAGCAACCTGAGAGGGGTGTTGAAGAAGTTGTTTTAGCGTATTCCACCAATTATACTGGTGGAGATATTTATGATAGTAGTGTTACTTGGACAATAATTTATGATGAATGGGACGTGGATCTATCAGATCAAGCGGCATTTGTTTATTATAAAAATGATAATCCAGATTGGGCATTTTATGATTTAGAAATTCCTGAGGGTGCAAAAACAAATAACACTTCTTTTTTATGGTGGCAGCGCGGTAGTAACGGAGATGACTGGGACAATTGGGGTTTGGATGATATCGTAATTAATGCAACACCTGCAAGTACTGCAACATGGACTTTGGATTTTGGAGAGGGTGATGTAGAAATTATTTCTGCTACTGCCTCTACACTTTTAACAACAAAACTCTATCCGACAAGTAACCAGTCCAATACTTTTATGGTGACTGTTTCTGCCACACTTTCAGACGGTACTGTGTTTAGTGTAACAGAGAGTGTAACAGTAGCACCTAGTGATACAACAACACCCACAGTAACCCTTCCACCAGACTTAATAGTAGACACCGATACGGGGAGTTGTACCACTTTATTAACTACAACGGGAACTGTGACTGCCACAGATAATTGTGCCATTGTTTCTATTGAAAATGACAATCCAAACTTATTATTTGTACTGGGGGAGAATATATTGACATGGATTGTTACGGATAGCGCTAGCAATACAACAACGGTGTCTCAAAAAATTACTGTAGTTGATAATGAAGACCCAGTATTAACTTTGCCTCCAGATGTTTTTTCAGGAAATTGTTCTGTTACAATTGGTGTTGCATCTGCCACAGACAATTGTGGAGTTTTAAGCCTAACTAATAATGCCCCAGCTGACTTTTCGATTGGAGTAACTCCGGTCGTATGGCAAGTGACTGATAATTCTGGGAATATCGTTTCTGCCATTCAATTGGTAACAGTTTCAGATACTACGGCCCCAATTAATGTTGCACCAGCAGATATTATCACTTCAACATCCAGCAACTCTTGTGTGGCAACGGGTATTGATTTAGGACTTCCTACTTCCTCAGACAACTGTTCAGTAGCAAGTGTGACTCATGATGCGCCTTCAAGTTTCCCAACGGGAATTACTACGGTTACCTGGACGGTAACGGATAGTGCTGGAAATTTTGCGATTTCTGTTCAAAAAGTTACAGTAATGGATACTACAACACCTACAATAATTGCCCCTCCCGATATTGTTTCTGATTCCTGTGCTATCGTTTTAGGACAGCCCACTGTAACGGACAATTGTAATTTTACTTTTTCCAACGATGCTCCTGCCAGTTTTTCTTCTGGGATAACTACAGTTACTTGGACGGCTAGTGATACTTATGGAAATATAGCAACTGCAATACAGTTGATCTCATTTTCGGATAATACCACTCCCACAATTTCTATTCAAGATCAGGATCTTGTTATGAATGCAGATCTAGGTTCTTGTTTTGCTACTGGAGTTGATTTGGGATCAGTTGTAACCAATGATGATTGTGGAATAGCTGCTGTTACCAACAATGCACCTTCTCAGTTTCCTATTGGAATCACTTTTGTAACGTATACAGTAACTGATATTTTTGGAAATTCAACTACTAGCACACAAAGTGTAACTATTTTAGATATTCAGTCTCCTGTCATAGTGGCCAACGACCTTGTGCTTACACTGAATAGCGATGGAGAAGTCGATATTCCTTTTGATCTAATTGACAATGGAAGTTATGATAATTGTGAAATTACCTCATACAGTATTGTCGGTGAAGAATCTGGTGTAGTTTTTACCTCAGAAACAGAAGTACCTCAGTCAGAAAATGAATATATCGCTAACGATGAAGATGATAACAAGTCTTATACAGGAAAGTCAATATCACGGGTGAAATTTATGACAGATTGCGATAATCTAGGAACGCAGCAAATTGTTTATTCAATCACAGATAGTTCTGGAAATACTGCTTCTACAACGGTGAATATTACCATAACTGACGATCTCCAGGTTTGTGGAACACCACCTGTTTCATCTGGTTCTGGTGGATCAAGTGGAGGGAGTTCTAGTCTTGATAGTGACAACGATGGCGTCGACGATACCTTAGATACATTTCCTAATGATCCTTCAGAATGGACAGATACCGATAGTGATGGGATTGGGAATAATTTAGATACAGATGATGATGGTGACGGTTTCTTAGATACTATAGAGATATTGGCTGGGACCGATACTTTAGATAGCTCTAGTTTTCCCACAGACACAGACGGAGATGGAAGTATTGATTTAATCGATGAAGATGACGATAATGATGGTTTTACTGATTTGATTGAAGATGCTGTTGGGACTGATTCTTTGGATGTGAGGAGTTTTCCGCTAGATACAGATAGTGATTTAGTACTTGATTTTTATGATGTAGATGATGATAACGATGGGCTTTCAGATACAGTGGAGCTTAATTGTGGCTCAGATCCTTTAGACAATCTTTCTATTGCTGTAGATACTGATTTTGACGGAACTCCCGATTGTTTAGATCTTGATGATGACAATGATGGATTTGAAGATACGATAGAACTATTTGAAAATACCGACCCACTGAATGTAAACGAATATCCAAAACTGGATGATGATGCTGACGGGATTCCCTATTCATTAGGATCCTCCTCGAGTTACAATGATAACTGTCCTGAAATCCCAAACCCGGATCAATTAGATACTGACGAAGATTCAATCGGGGATGCATGTGATAACTGTATTGCAGATGAAAATCGCGATCAATTGGATTTTGATCAAGATGGAGTTGGAGATGTTTGCGACGTTTGTCCAGAACTCTTTGATCCAGAACAGGAAGATTATGATAAAGACTTGATAGGCGATCTCTGTGATCTAGACGATGATAATGATGGTCAATCTGATGAAGATGAAATTGCATGTGGTTCCGATCCTAAAAATGAAAACTCTATGAGTCCAGATTTTGATAGAGATGGAATTTTAGATTGTTTTGATTTGGATAATGATAATGATGGGATTGAGGACTCTATTGATCCTAATCCTACCCAATTTGATGACCTACTGGTTAGTGAATTTGTTTCAGACAATAATGATGGAATTAATGATCTTTGGAGCGTTCTTAAAATTGAGGAATATTCAAACAACAAAGTATCAATCTATTCAAAATCTGGAGTTTTGATTTATGAAACTAGAAATTATTTAAATACTTGGCCAAGAGATTCTGATTCAGAGAGAATTCCAGAAGGAAGTTATTACTATATAATAGATCTTGAAAACAATGGAACGATAGACTACCAAGGCTGGCTCTATTTAACTCGCTAGATTTCACCATTCTTTTTTGTAGTATAGGCCTTTTGGGATTTTTCTATAGTAATTGATCATCATTTACCCACATTTTGATAATCTTACCTTTTTTCTGGGCATTTAAGCTAAAAATTAATAGGACAAAGCTTAGGGTAATGTATTCTTCATTTTTATTGTTTTATGGTTCAGTAATTTAAATGCTAATAAAACTATTAGCAATACAAATTTGAATTTAGGTATTTACTAAAAAGATTTACTAAGTTTTAATTCAGTAACTTACAATAAAAAATGAAATTTTTAGAAAAATATTACCCAGTAATACTTGCCTTCTTTAGTTTTTTGTATTCAATATATTTATGGTTTACAGGAAATCAACTTGAAGGAATTTATGTTGGCTTATGGCCAGTAACCATCCTTGCATTTGCATTTGTAATTAGACAAAGAAGAAATGACGACAAAAACCCTAAGCTATGAATAATCAAATCATGTTTTTTGTAGGCCTAATAATTTTTATTGTATATGTTTATTTTCTTTTGACTATTGTGAGAAAGCAACACAAGATCCAGCATAAAGAAAATATGAGCTCTTATGACAATGATGATTTTGATGGAATTGGGAACCAAGGAAGAATTCCTGATAAAAAACCAAAGAATAGAGCTATTTAAGTTTTCTCATTTCGCTTTGGCTAGGACTATTTTTCTTGCAGTAATGTTTTAGATTCCTACAAATTTTCAGCTCTTCTCCCAAAATAGCTTCAATTGTACCTTTGGTTAGAGCAGTGTTAAATTAGATTGTAGTATGAACTGGGTCCATTATTTTAAATGAAAAACCCTCCACTTGGGAGGGCTTTATATGCTTATTTTTTATCTAGATAATCAATACGTTTAAAGATGTCTGAACTGAGAAGTGATCGTATTTGATCCATTTTCTTGTTTGCATCCACATCACTTTTATTCATTTTAGATGTATTAGATCTCATTGTGTATATCTCTTCAAGTGTATCAAAGAAATCCACAGTGTAATAATTAATCTTTCTTTCTGTTCCAAATTGATCAAGAACCTTTGTTAAAGCCCATGCATTCATTCCATTTTTTTTGTTAATGGGCATAAAGGTTTTAAGTTCCATTGATTCATAGTCAGCTTGTCTGTACCAGTCAACATTCATACTATTAATTATGGCATAATCAGCAGGCTTTGTTCCTTCAACGGAATTATTAAAACCTCCTTTATAGGACACATCAGTGCTGTAAATTTTCTTAAAATGTGACATTTGCGTATCAATAATAATATCCCAAGTTTCAGCATCTAAACCCTCGGGTATTCCACTAATACTGGCAGATTTTTTCCGATTTTCTTCTGTGTAAAATTTTACATATAAATAGGTGGTTTCTGTGGATGCTTCATTAGGATTTAGGAGTTGCCACATTTCCCAATTGGCTAAAAGGCCAGCCTCTTTTTGTTGTTTCCAGACAGATTTAAAATGCTTTTCAAGAGCTAAATGTTCCTCAACATCCGAGTTATTAATTGTACCATACCACATGTTGATTCTCGTTTCACCTTCTTGGGCGAAAAAAGATTGACCTACTAGGAGTGTAAAAAGAAATAATAATTTTTTCATTCGATTGATTTATGGTTAATATTAATGTGAATGTATACATTTAATTGAATATCAACAAATATTAAACCCAATTGAAATCAGTATCATACAAGGTTTTTTATTTATTAAAACCTTAAAAGGGCCTAAATAACTAGTTAGTACAAACCTCTTGAAAAGTCAACTCAGATTTGTAATAATCTAAAATTTGAGAATTATCAAACAAACTTGTACAATCCCTGTAGGTTCTGACAAGGTTTTCATCATTGTCTAAATAATACGTGAAAGTACCACAATGATTTATTTTTTGACCCACAACCCTGTAGTCTAACTTAAGGGTGTCTGTGGTGTTTTTTTCAACGCTATAGCTGAATTTATTTTCTCCAACCATAGTGTCTCCCTCGCTGAATTCTAAACAAATTCCATTTTCGACTATAAATAGTTTAAAAGGATTGCTTCTAAATGTTTTAAAGTTTGTGCCTCTAGTCCACATAACATTTTCAATTTTATCTAAAAACATCTCGTTTAAATCATCTTCTTGAGAGCAACTTATAAAAGCAATTAAAATAAAAGGTAGAATTTTTTTCATAGACTTACAAGTTAAAAAGTTTTACCTTTTTAAATTCAAAAAATTAATAATCATTGTTTAACATAGCTAAAAACCATGATCAATATGGGTGTTTTCTCATACTATACAAAGTATACTTATTTATCGGTGTTTTATGGATTTAAACCCGTATTTATAGCTTTAACTTAAATGAAGGATTCATATAAAACCATCGTGCTTGCATCAGAGGAAACCTTATTTAAAGAAAAAGGGAGTAAGTTTTTTGGTTATGCATTTCCTGTTTCAAATGAAGACGAGATAAAGTCAATGCTTGCTCATTTAAGAATACGACACCCTAATGCTGGCCATTTTTGTTACGCATGGCAATTGGGATTTGACCCAATTCGTTTTAGAGTAAATGATGACGGAGAACCAAATAATTCTGCTGGATTGCCAATATATGGTCAGCTTCAGTCTTTTGAGGTAACCAATATAATGGTAGTTTCAGTTCGTTATTTTGGTGGAGTAAAATTAGGTGTAGGGGGTTTAATTAAAGCGTATAAACATTCTGCTCAAATCACCTTGGATGGAGCTAATATTGTTGAAAAAACAATTGATGTCATGTACAAGCTGAGTTTTGGATATGACCTAATGAACAAAGTGATGCAGATTATTAAAGTGAAAAATTTAAAAATAGTTCATCAAAAATTAGAGGTAAATTGCCTTCTCACTATACAAGTGAGAAAGAAGGAAGCCAATACTGTTTTTACCCTTTTTAATACTCTTTATAAAATGGAAATAGAAAAAGTAGAATCAAATTGATTTTGATATACATTGAATTCATTATCATTAACATAAAATAAAGAGCCAAAAAAAACAATTAAATCATAATCGTTTGTTAATAGATTTAGTTTTTTTGTAATTAACTATAGGATGTTTTTGAGATTGTTTAAGCATTGATTCGCTTGGATCATATCCAGTTACAGACTTACCATATTTGGTTAATGCAATACAAGAATTTCCAGTTCCACAACCAACATCTAGTACATTTTTAAATTTCTGATCTTTTAATATTTTAGATAAGAGAGTTTCATGTAAAAGAGGTCTATATGACTTATAATGAAAGGCCGAATCATCATTGTATTTGTCATATCTAAAATAGAAAAAACCGCCTCACCCTAATAGTATATCGGTTTTATCATTTTACTTGCTACCCCACTTAAACTTCCCGAATCGAGTTCGGGATAAACTTCTCGTTCAATGTTTAGTATAAAAAAAGCACCTACATTACTGCACGTGCTTTATAACTTGCTCCCCCTATTATTCAAAGTTGCAGCACAAAACTCAATCTTTTAGTGACTTAACAATATAGGGTTTAGTCTATTTATAAATTTTTACCCTCTCGTCTTCAATTTTTCCTTTCCAGTTTAATCCAAAAGCAAAATCATAAACGTTTCCATCAGAATCTGTATATGGTTTCATATCGCGAGGTACATCTTCAAATTGTGCTTCTACAGTCAGCATATCAGCAGGCATTTGAAAAGGGAGTAATGCAGAAGGTTCAGTAGCACCAGTAATAATTTCCATCAAAGCTTGGTCTTGTACGCCCATGTGAACTACAATAGCCGAAGCACTTTTTTCAATTTCTGAAAATATCATTGGCTTACCAACTTTTACAGATATAAGTACAGGTTTGTCTCCCATTTTAGCTTTGGTGTCATTTACCAATTTCATATCCGTAGTATTATTTGTGTTTACCGTTTTTCCTTTGTACGTTCTATTGGTAAAATCTTCTAAAGGACTACCACCAGCTAAACTTACTTCACGAGCCGTATCAGCAGTATATGTATCATATTGCAAGCTTATAGGCATATATCCATTGCCTCCTTTTTCTAAATCGGAAACATTATAACCAACACCACCATCTGGACTTTGAATGCCCACCAAAGCAAAATCTGCTTCTTCTGGAGTATCAACTATATCAAAATATTTAGCAACTACTTCCATGTTAAACGGATATTCCATTTTCTCTTCGGAAGTCATTCCCCACCAATTCGTACTCGGTGCAATATAACGTTGTGGCACATATACTTTTTGCTTCGCTTTTAGTGGAAGAATGTTTCCATGGTTTTTCAATAGCACTACCGAACGTAATTGTGCATCAAAACCAGCTTTCATGAATTCGCTTTTCCCTACGATGGCTTTTGTTTCTGCAACATCTAAATACGGATTTTCAAAAAGACCTACTCTAAAAATATTGGTCAACAAACGAACAGCTGATTCTTCAAAACGAGCACGCATAGCTTCTTCGCCCTTTTCAGCAACACCTAATTTATAAGCCTCCAAAACCGGACCCATATCATTATTGCCACCAAATTGGTCCATTCCGGCATCAATTGCTTTGTAGTGACGTGCCGCTTCAGATAAATGTTCAACACCAAAAGGCTTCCCTTCAAATTTATGAACAGCGGACATGTCTCTAGTAATACCCCAATCGGTACACAAAACTCCTTCATAACCGTAGGTTCCTCTTAGTACCTCCGTGATTAAATACTTGTTATAGCCATTGGCAACCTTTTCACCTTCCCCTGAAGAAATGGTATAATATGGCATTACAGCTGAAGCCATTTTTGTTGGTCCATCTAGCTTAAATGCGCCTTCTGTGAAAGGTTTCATGTGGTCTTTAATATTCTTACCAGGATATACTGCATAGGCACCATAACCAAAATGACCATCACGACCACCTTCTTCAGGGCCACCTCCAGGCCAATGTTTTACCATAGCGTTCACACTAGCTAATCCCCAGTCGCCACCATCGGTAGATTGAAAACCATCAACAAAGGCTTTTGCTAAATCTGCTGCCAAGGCAGGGTCTTCACCCATAGTACCGTCAAAACGACTCCAACGTGGTTCCGTTGCTAAATCTATTTGAGGAGATAATGCTGTAGAAATGCCCAATGCTCTGTATTCCTTGGATGCGATTTCTCCGAACTGCTTCATCAATGCGGGGTCAAAAGTTGCTGCTATTCCTAATGTGCCCGGCCACATCGAAATATCACCACCTGCACCGGCATTAAATTCTGCATATGAATCACTACCATGACGTGGGTCTGAACTATTATTTATTGGAATTCCTAAATACATTCCTTCTGCTAATGCCTGTGCATTATTGTTCCATTGTGCAGCAGTTGCCGGATCTTTTATAGAAGTAATTAATACATGACGTAAATGGTCATCGGTTAAAAATTTCTTTTGTCCGTCGGATAAATCGCTGGCTGAAGCACCACTTTCTTCAAAGGTCTTTCCGTTATACATGGATGAGCCATAACCGCGACTTCCTGAAGGAATCGATTGATGTGAACTGTATAACATCAAACCTGCAATATCTTCTAAACTCATTTGCTCTGCTAAATCTCGAGTTCGCTCATTTACAGGTAAACGCCAATCTTCATAGGCATCTAAAGTTCCGTTTTGATTTAAATCTTTGAAAGCATATCGGTCAACGATTAATAATTTGACACCAGACCCAGGGTTGTAACCCAAGTTCTTTCCTTCGGTATTTGAAACAAGAACATAACCATCTTTTTCTACGGATGTAAATTTTTCACCACAGCTACCCAATAGTAACAAAATAGTTAATAATGTCAGTATTAAATTTAATTTTTTGATTTGCATTTAAATTTTTTTATTAATTGGACATAATAAGTTAAGAAAGGTTTAATACAAAATTATTAATAATTTTCCAGGCAAACTTCAGAAGGCTTTAGTGATAACACCCATATCAGCATTATAATAAGTCCATTTTCGTAACTATCGGAGAAACCTCAACCACTATGTTTAGATGTTATTGTGCTGCAGGCTGTTCTTCACCCTACACTCAATCCTGTAGTTTACTATCCAACTTCTAACCCAATAACTAACGACTTGCAGCGTCCCTCTTGGGTGGTAAGGCTAACATTAACTCCTGACGATAATACCTTGTTACTATTATATAATAATTAAACAAAATGATTGTTGTATTTTCATATAATTACCACAAAGTTAAGTGCTTGTAGAGTTTTAACTATGGTAGTTATTAATAAGTTATTGACTTTATGAGAATAATATTAGGCAATAATTAGAAAGTGCCAAATGAGTGCCAAGTAAATGACTAACTTTATACTTAACTTAATTGTAAAGAAAAAACCCCTCACAAAAGTGAAGGGCTTTGATTGTCTGTTAAGTATTGTGTGGCGTAGCGGTTACGCTTGCTCCCCCTCTTGGACTCGAACCAAGGACCCTCTGATTAACAGTCAGATGCTGTCGGCTAACGCCTGACGGGCAAAGCCCCTAACCACTGAGCATTCAAGCACTTCTATTACAGCTAATTATTGTTTAACTGTCAAATAGGTGTCAGAATGAGTATTAACTATCCAAAGATTTGTGTCTGTAAAGACAAGAGAGTTTATGTGTTTTTCTATATTAACAGTAAGAGATATAGGTTGTTTAATGGTAAGAGAATAGGTATAGATATAGACCCTAACTCTTATCCCTGATAACTTGAGATATGATAAAGCTCAACTCCTAGCCGCTGAGGTCTATAAATACTTAACTAATGGAGGCGTTTTTAAGGAGTATAAAAAAGAGTCTGTAGTTACTGGCAAACTTAGAGACATTGACTATCTCAAGATGGCTCTTAATAGAAAATCTAAGGGAAACTACTCCGATAAGTATATATCTATGCTAGAGTATGTTTTAAGGGGTCTTTTAAGCCATTCTAAGAGTGGTTTAATCAACTCTAAGAGCGTTGAATCATATCTTAATCACTTTACTTGTTCTGTAAGTTATAACTCTATTAAAAGGCATCTAAGCGTCTTAATAAACGAAGCAAAAAAACTAGGTATGGATAATAATCCAATGCAGAATATCAAGTCTATTAAGAGTAAGTCCAGCCTCAACAAACCGTTTGAAGATATCCCTGCAATACTAAACGAAATAAAAGCCTTTAACTATAATCTATACCTATGTTGCATAATGACTTATGGTTGTCTTTTGAGACCCCACAGAGAAGTAAGAGAACTTACTTGGGGGGGACTTTACAGCAGACTTGTCTTATATTAAACTATCAGGAAGTAGAAATAAATCAGGAAGAAATAGAATAGTACCTGTGCCTTCTTACATTAAAGAACTGTTGAATAAAGAAGATAATAACCTCAACATATTTACAGGAACAACTAAAGCACCTAATCCTGACTATTTTAAGACCATTTGGGGGCGTTTTAAGAAGGTTTCTAAGCTACTTCAACAAGAACAAACGCTTTACAGTTTTAGATACACTGGCGCTATAGAAATCTATAAAAGGACAGGGTCTCTAAGTAAGCTACAAAAGGCTATGGGTCATTCTTCTTTAGCTGTTAGTTTGACCTATCTAAGATGTTTAGAAGTAAGTGAGTTAGAGGAAAGTGATATGCCTGTTATTGTAAAATAAATTTACTATTAATTAACTCCCATTTTCTGTAAGGTTTGCTTTGGCTTGTAGTTGTGTGCAAATCATCATTAAACAACTCAATTATACCATTATTATC
>Ga0209653_1000682_pt1 | contig 29359 bp, 50 predicted proteins | sample SaaInl6LU_22_DNA_FD_184644 | JGI IMG/M metagenome (GOLD analysis project Ga0209653, IMG submission 184644) | Marine microbial communities from expanding oxygen minimum zones in the Saanich Inlet - ESP_116LU_22_DNA (SPAdes) (version 2) | ecosystem: Environmental > Aquatic > Marine > Intertidal...
TTACATATTTATAATGAGTGGATCACCAATAAAATCTAAGCTATTTAATAAGAGGGTATTGAACATCCTCAAGGATAGAGTGGGTGATTACAATGCGTTTAAAGAAGGTGCGCTCAATGCTAAGCCGACTAAACCTTTTAGAGATGTTCTTGAAGCTCATGATAACTGGGAATCATTAACTGAAAGTCCAGACAGAAAGAAACTTCTAAATGCGATTGAGAGCGTTAAAGAGAAGAAAGACACTCCATTAAAAACATTCTTGCAAGACAATAATGCGTTCATTGACTTGAATGATCTAAGAGATGGATTCTACGCACAGAATGATTTCCAGATGAATGATATTATGTTGGTGTTAAAACCTACTGCATTTGGAGGAAAGTCTAACCACTCAACGTATGAGAACGATATCTCTGGAGAAGTTATTGGTGTTCCAAATAAAAAAATCAATGCATACGACTTAATGCCAGAGGATGTAAAGCAGAAGTATTCTGACTCAATAACAGAGTCTCAGAAAGCACAAGTTGTTGCCCCTTACGGTATTGGAGTTAAAGGTATCTCTTCAAGAAAACAAATCGTGGGTAAGAAAGCTAGACTTTCACAAGAAGCTAGAGACAATTACTACCAAGCTATAAAAATTGAGAAAGATGGTAAGACTCCTCAAGAGATTAGGCTTCTTACTGGATGGGAGAGAGGAAAGGATAAGAAGTGGAGATACGAAATATTCGATGGTGAGGCTGATTTTGCTCAACCATTGAAAGATCTTCAGACGTTTAAAATGCATAAGCTAAAGGATGTCTTGGATTTCCCTGAGCTGTACGAATTGTACCCAGACGCTGCAAACATGCAGTTTCAATCAAACCCCAATCTAAACGCATACGCACAATATCAAGAACAAAATGAAAGGATAGTTATGAATCCAAGCCTATTTAGTCGTAAATCTAAAGAAGCTATATCTACTTTACTACACGAGGTTCAACATGCTATCCAAGAAATAGAGAGTTTTGGAAGAGGAGTTAACACTAGAGATGCTAAGGATAAGCTTACAGATGCTTTCTTATATACAAAGTACACAAAGCTAAATCCATTTAGAAAGTTCCGTGAAATATTAGGACTTCCATTTACTAGCACTGAAACGCTAAATAAAGCTATGGAAGATCTTAAGAGAGTTGCTGATAAAAGCGACTTTGAAGTTTACAAAAGAGCTTCTGGTGAGGTTGAGTCTAGAAATGTAGAAGCCAGAAAAAATATGACTGAAGCGGAGAGGCTAAAAACATTACTTAGCGAAACTGAAGACATTTCTAGAGAGGAGCAGTATATTGTTAGAAAGCAACAGGTAACCAATAACGAAATTATACAAAGAGCTAAAGAGGCTGGTATCAGCGATGCTGCAATAAGAGAATACCTAAAAGAAATAGGAATGTCTCCTGAAGCGGCTGATAGAGCTGTGAAAAAGTACAATGATAAGGTCAGACTTGAGGCTCAAAAAAAAGAAGGTATAAAGGTTATAGATAATAAGACATTAAAAGGTTTAGACAGGATACTTAAATTCTTAACCTCAGCAAGAGCTTACGCTCCTAAGAGTATGCAGGTTGCTAAGGAATCTAGAAATGGGTATATTGAATCCAACACAAAAAAGGCGAAGTTAACCCTAAACAAAATTGAAAAAGAAATCAAGAAGTATAAAGGTGACAAGGTAGCGTTAATGTCTGATGTAGATGCGTTCTTGAGGGGTGACGAAAGCGTTTCTCTTCCAGATAATGTACAGAAAATTGCAAACCAAATGCGAACACATATAGATACACTATCTTTATCATTATTGGAGAGTGGTGCTGTGTCAGATGTTGCGTTTGACGATCTTACAACAGCTCAAAAGAAAGAGCTTATAAAACAATTTGAAACAGAAGAAGAAGCTAGAAATAACTATAACACCTCAAAACAAAATGTCTTAAATAATATTGGATCATACTTAACACGATCATACGAGGTTTACAGTAACAAGAATTGGAAAGATAAAGTGGCTCAAGAGGTTGTTGATAAGGCAAAGAACTATCTTAAGGAACAAATGAGACCAGCTGCCGAAAAGCAAGCTAAAGAAGAGAATAGACCTGTAGAGACAGTTCTTCAAGAAAATGTTGACGCATTGGTTGACAGTCTACTGGACAGAGATCAAGCTAAAGCGTTTATATCAAACGCAAACGATGCTTCTAAAAACTTAGGTATACTTAGAGGTAGAAAAGATATACCTGCTGAACTTAGAGCTTTGATGGGTGAATATACTTCGCCAGCTATGAATTACATCATATCTGTAAATAAGGTTTCTGCACTTACCGCACAACAGAACTTCTTGAATAAGATGAAAGAAGTAGGAGAAGGTGTATTCTTTTTTAAAGACGATAAAACGAAAGGTTTTAAAACAAGGATAGCAGCAGAAGGTTCCGAGACTATGAATCCTTTAAATGGTATGTATACAAGTCCTGAGATCGCTGAAGCATTAAAAGGTGGTTCGGTTATAGGTGTAAATCTAGGTCCACTACAATCAGCCGTTGACTTTTACTTAAAATCTGTAGGTCTTGTTAAGTATAACAAAACTATACTATCTCCAGGAACACACGCAAAGAACTTCTTGGGTAACATGTTCTTCATGTTAGCAAATGGTCACATAGACCCTAGGGATTATTACAATTCAGCGAAGGTTGTTGGTAACGACTTGTTTGGAGGGAAGAGAGAAGATCTCAATAATAAATTGCTTGAATATATTGAAGCTGGTGTAATCAACCAGAGTGTAACTCTCAGAGACCTTAGAGACATGATGTCTGGCAAAGAGAATCGAGTTGATAGTATGGAAGACTTCGAGAAAAGGATGATGCAGAGATTTAACAAGCCAACATGGTCGAAGTTAAAGTCTAAGCCAGAGTCTTGGTATCAAGCGGAAGATGATTACTTCAAGATCCTTGCATACGAAGCTAACAAAGCAAGATACTCAAAAGCATTGTTTGGAAAACCATTCGATCAGCTAAATGATAAACAAAAAGCTGAAGTTAAAAAAACAGTTACCGAGATAGTAAAGAACACGCTTCCAAACTATGACAGACTACCAGAGGTTAGAAAACTAATGAGAGCAGTTCCATTGGCTGGGACATTTATATCATTCCATATTGAAGCTATTAGAACAGCGTGGAATACTTTAGATGTAGCTAGAAAAGAACTTGCAAATCCTAAAACAAGATCTATAGGTGTGAAAAGACTTTCAGGTATTATGGCGTTAATAGGACTTAAGGCATTTGTATTATCATCCCTAGGAATAGGTGACGAAGACGATGATATAGAAAAGTCAGTAAGAACATTCCTTCCATCATGGTCAACAAACTCTTATAAAGTTATAGAGAGTGCTGAAAATGGAGTTGTTAAATACAGAGACCTTAGCGCATCAGATCCGTGGGGTGTAGTAGACAGAGCTTTTATAGGATATATGTCTGGAGAGGACAGTATAGATGGTTTTATAAACTCATTAGATGAGGTGTTTGGACCGTTCGTTGAACCAGATATTTTATTCAATGCACTTTCTATAATTAGAGGTAAAGTTGACGAAGATCAACCATTCTCTCAAAATGCAGACATAGTGATGAAGGAGCTATATAAAGTATTGAGTCCTGGAGTTTTAACATCTGGAGAAAGAATATTTTTTGAAGACAAGAAAAGCCTTGTTGATTTAGTACTTGGACAAGAGGTTAGTATGAAAAAACAAGGTAGACTAAACGAGTTTATCGGTCAGGTTTCTGGGTACAAGACAAGAGAGGTGAAGGTCGAGGATGCTATATTCTTTAAGTTTAGAGACATAGCGAGCGCAGGTATAGGTAAATCATATCCAGGTAGCGCAAGAACCGCTGCTAGCTTATACAATAAAACTTGGTATAAAAATCAAGAGGGTGAAGCAACTGAAGAACAACTTCAGGCTGCATACGAGAAGTCTAACAAGGCTTACAAGAATGCGATGGATGAGGCTGTTAAGTATTATAAAGATGCACTAAAACTCGGAGTTACGCCTAGCATTATAGATGCCAAGATGAAGTCAGCAGGATTTAGAAAGCAAGAGATAGAGTCGCTATCACAAGGTGTGATACCTGAGTTGAAGCAGAAAGAGCCTGAGTTATCTGAGTATGAAAGGATGTTAAAAAAGAGGACTAGAAGGAGGAGATAAGGTGTATAATCCAAGCAGCTAAACCATTTATGTTTAGAACAACAAGATTCCATTGTTTTCTTGATGAGGTTTGTATTACAACAAATATAAACCCTATTATATAAAACAATGGATCTATAGTCCATTGCGCTGTTATAAGGAAACCACTTCCCATGTAACCAATCCTTGAAGCTACCTTTTGATATGAAGTTAGTTTGTTTTTGTATGCAAGCTGTCTGAGTAACCAATACTTAAAACGAAACTCACATTTTAAGCAGGTTTTCTTTTTTTGGTTCTTAAACTTTGCGTCAAGTTTTTGCTTTCCGCACTTATTGCAGGTTCTCATTGTCCTGCTTTAACTTGTTTATAGCTTTTTCGTAGTCAGGCATTCTTTTAATGGTCTCCATCATACCAACAACCATAGTAATCAATCTGTTGATCTTAACCTCTAGTGCGTCTACTCGACTTTGCTTTTTGCTCTTCATCTAATTTTTGTTGTAGTTTTCTTATTAAATTATAATCTGGACTGTCCTTTAACTTTTCTTTCAATATTCTATCTAACAATTCCATAATAAATTAAATCTTATTCTGTCATTCCCAATAATCCTCCACTAACTTTGCACTATATATTGCGCATGCAATACGCCTTAAATTATCCATAAATTCATCTAAGGTAAGATCGTCATGATTAGTCTCAATGCTAACCTTCTCATTGTAATGTTCAACTGTTATCTTCATCTAAATATATTTCAAGGGCCGCTAAAGCTCTCCAAGCAACCTTTCCAAGGTGTAACATACCATCGTCATCGATAGGCTCTTGTGAGTGATCTATGAGATGCCTAGCTAAAGCATCCGTGTGATCGAAGCTCTTACTCTTATCCCAATGTAATGGCTTTTCTGGATGATGTTGATCGTTACCAGCCTGACTAACTCTAGATACATACTTAAGAGCGTTAGGGAAGTACTTCATGACACCTGTGTATACAGGCATCTTTTTTCTATCTGTACCTGTTTCAGTTTTAGTATCTATTGTTGCGTTAGGAAATTCAATTCCCTCTGGAGTTTGTACCCAGTAGTAAGGACTATTTTTAACTCCTTCTTCTCCTTCTAACTTAAGTAATGTATTGCTGCTCATAATTAATATTTTAACATGTAAGCTGAAAACGTATAAGCTAATCCTACTAAAAATAACCCTACATAAAAAATTATAATTAAGAAATATAATATGTTTTTCAGTATATTTCTCATGTTTTAGTGACTTTATTATCTACTATTACAGATTCATTAGTTCATTAATACACACCTTGCCATCTATAATCACAGCACAACCAATAGCTGGCTTCTTTCCACGTTTAGCATATGCCATAGCATACGAATCGTGATCAATACCACATCCTACCTGCGATCCGAATATCTTAAAGTTCTGTCCTACATACCAATCTGTATAACACTGAGTGTGTAGATGGCCTTGAACTGTTGACATCATATCTGCACGACATTTTGTTCTTGCAGTTCCACCTTCACCATGTATGTATTGAACGTCATCGTAAACGACACGATTAACAAAATTCCATTCTGGAGTTCCTAATACATCCTTGTACTCACGTATCCATGCGCTTGGTATAGATGAAGTCTGTGCTTTACGCATTATGATTCTATCATGGTTACCTATTGTGACATCTGCAACAGGAAAGGCATCATACCAGCGAGCTATTTTTGATATAGCTAGGTTTAGTTCATCGCTTCCGCCCATCCCGTCTGCATCCGTCTCGTGATAAGAGCTATAGTGATTGTCTATCACATCTCCAATGAAAACAACTCGGTTACAGTTGTATTTTTTGAAAGTATCCTGACAGAACTGTAGGTATCCATCGAGACAAAACGGCTCATGCAAATCTCCTATTACTAGTATTCTGTTAGATTTCATTTTTAAAGGTTTCTGTTAAATCTTGTAGTATCTCTTTTATATTAGCTATAGTATCTTCTACAGCATTAAAATCCTCATCGAATAAAGCTTCGTAGAGGTCATCACAGAGATCTTGGACCATGTCCATCGTAGTGTTTATAAAACGTACTCTCTGGTGTTCATTATTCATGTCATTATAAAGGTATTAAAGAAATAAAAATAATGTTATAAAGTTATTAAAAAGTTATTAACTATCTGTGTTATATATAAAATATTTAGCTAAATGAGAAGTTTATAATCTTTTCAATGTCATCATATCCATATCCCACTTTATTGCTTTTTTCATGTTAATATAATCTAAAAATACATCTATATCGTTTATATCCTCAATAGAGTAAACTGTAAATGAGTCGTCTGACTCACCAAAAGTTTTTAATTCTAAAAACAATTTGTCGTCTATGCTAAAAGCCCAAGAATCGTATAGGTTAAATCCTGGGTGCCCTACCTCTGGTAACATATCAAACAATATCTCCTGAATGTATTCCTCGTATTGCAAAATTTCTACCGCAACCCCTGCGGTTATCTCATATTCCCCTATATACTTCTGTCTCAAAACCATATTTTTTTAATTCTTTTAATCTGTACTCCTGGATTTTCGAAGTCTTCCCTTTGGGAGTCTTGACCTCCGAGAAAATAACTGGTGTATTCGGAGGTATAGCCACAATATCTGGTATTCCATTCTTGTTAGTTTTTATTAATTTAATAACGTAATATCCTTCTGCCTCAAGCTGATCTATACGTTTCTTCTGTATCTGTTGCTCCGTCATGCGTATCCCAAAGATTTTTTTCTGATAAGTATTTAGGGTTCATAAGTGGAAGGTAAAAACAACATGGAATCTTGTTTATATAAACAGTATTCTTAATCATTCCTAACGTTTTTTCTTCCATATAGAGCAAATTTAATCATTTTTTTTTAAAATATCAGCGGAAATGTACATTAAATCTATAGTTTTTTACCATCTGCCAACACCGTTTCTAAAATGTTTTAGTGTGTAATCTTTCTTCTGGATCACAGATCTATAAACCTTACTCTCTATTCCTCCCTCTGCAAATATCCAGTATACCTTGTTATACTTCCTGTCTTTTGTAGTCATTCTATCTCTAGCTTGCCAATAACTGGTAGCACTAAAATCTATATTGTAGAACACAATGTGCTCAGCGTTTCGTAAGGATATACCCTCACGCCCAGATACTATTTGTAAGGCTATATTCTTGTTTGTTGTATTAAACGTATCTAAGTCCGTGCACAACTGATCTCCAAATATCTGCTTCAATGCATCAAGCTCAGCCTTGAACTTGTAGAACACGCCTATCTTCTGGTCATTGAATTTCCACTTAATAAACTCAGCTTTGCTGGTGTCAAGAACAATACTATTTCCAGACTCAAACTTTACCGTACCACTATACATCTGATGAAGCTTAGACATCAGCTTCACGCCCGTATCAGCCAATATAACCTCATCATCCATCTCCACAACCAAATCTTTCTTTAGCTGCTTACACAGATCGCCAGTATTCACTCTCACGGTTAGGATCTCCTCTTCAATCTGAGACTCAAACCCTGCCTGCTTCTGCGTGTAAGATATCATGTATGGCTTCATAAGATTATTTATACTCTGCTTACCTCCAGAATAATCAGTAACCATAAAACCATTTATCCGCCTTTGAGTTTTATTAACGTGATCATCACAGAACCTGTAGAAATTTTTATACTTTCTGAATGGGTTATTAGGGATACCATACACCTGATGGTACATTTGACTATAACTTTCAGGCGTTGGTGTCCCAGACAACAAACAAACAAAAGAATTTTTTATCATTGATGCAACCTGCTTAGCTCTCTTACTTGGCTTAGGAAATGCACTAAGAGTATGAGCCTCATCAAGTATTATCATGTCAAAGTCTCCCTCGACCTTGTGTATAGATTCATAGTTTATACAAGTCATTTCATAGTTTGGAGAAAGCAATTTGTAATCACTTTCTATACTAGATATAGCCTTCTTCTTGGTTAAAAATAATAATCTTTTTATTCCAAGTCTTTGGGCCAAACCGAGGCTAGTAAGCGTTTTACCAGTCCGTACTTCCATCGCAAGATACACAAAGCGATGTAAATTAATAACATTCCAAGCATGCTCAATTATTTTATTTTGATAATCTCTGAACTTCATCTTTTAATTGTTTTATATAATCCCTAAGATCAATACATTTTTCATAGTGCTCATACTCCTCCAAAACCTCTAAAGTAGACTCAGCAGCCTCCATTCTTGATTGATGGTCTATGTATGGCCAGTTAGATACATCTACAAAGAATCCAACATCTATTTCAGATACAATCATATAGTATGGGTCTTCATTTAGAATGATAACCCTGTAAGTATTTAATGCTACATCAATTTCATCCATATTTGTTTCTTAAGTATCTGTAAGTATAATTCAAGTGATTGTATGCATCAATATAGCTAGTAAATGTCAATTCACTCAACGTTTCCTTACTGTCGAAACGTCTGCCATTTAATATAGTCCAATCCTTCCCTTCGGTAGTTATCCCACCTCTACGGACCGCTATCTTAAACAGCCCGTTAGCTTCATAGTCCTCCTTAGTTTTTTTGATAGATAAAGGAAGTATATACACCTGAAAATCATTTTCAATACACCATTTGAAGTCATCAAAATTCAAGCCCTGGGATAACTTCTTGTTGTTCTTTTTTCTCTTCATACTTATCAGTTTTGAAAATTATCCATCTACCCTGCCTTGAACGACCTTCCTCCACAACTACATCACTTCTATAATCTCCATAGTAGTTCAACCATTTGTAGAAAGCTGTTCTAGATATGGTTCTCTTACCATTAGGAGCAAAATCTGGATTGTCGTTGATGAAGTCCATGTACAATTCATCCTTAAATATTTTGGCATCAGCAACAACTAAGTCACAAACTTTAGTACCCTCAACAAGACCAACCCATTCAATGAACTCATGACATGTGTCAGCGGCAAGTCTTTTTATAGCTGTGTTCGAAGATACTGATTGAACTAATCCTGTTGACAAGTATTTTTTAAGATTGCTAACCATATAGTTGTCGAAAGCGCACCATTCATCTTCGTCCCACTCATCAAAAAATCTCTTACCAAACTCATCTACTGGTGTAAAATCTTTGGTGTAAAATTGCTTCAACTCCACCTCAAACTTACGTCTCATGAATGAGTTACCTCTACCACGGATAGTGTAATTTGTAGTGATGACAATCTTAGGAGAAAACTTGAATGGTATCCTAATAGCATCTTTGTTCTTCTTCTCAATAGTAATACCCTCAGTAATGGCAGAAAACAGCCTCTCAAAGTCAAAGCCCTTCTTTACATCATCGAATGATAGAACCTGAGTATCAGTATTTATAGTCTGGTATGCAAATGGCTTGTCGAAAGAAAACGCCTTACCATCGATCATAGCAACCTTCTTCATCATACTTATGCCCTGAACAAACAATCCTTTACCTGTACCACCCATTGGATTGTCACTGATAACCTCATCGTTAAGTATTACAGATGGACAGAATCCTGGATCCTTGTATCCACTCATAAGGAATCCTATTGCAGATTCAAGAGACTCAACCCTATTATCATCATCTCCAGATATATTTCTTACAAAATTCTTGAAGTCACATTCTGTAGTTTCACAAAAGTCAAAATCTCTATCAATAACCTGATCTTTCCAAACATACCCATCCAGATCAACATAGTCAACCATTACAAGATCATCTACACAAACTTTTAGTGCACAGTTTCTAAAGTAGATAAATGAAAAATCTTTATCATCCTCAACAAAATGGACATCCACTGTATCAAGCAGAGATAAAAAATCCTCCCTAAAGTATCGTGTCTTGTCAGCAAAGAAGTTATAAATGGATAGATCATCAAACTCTTCTAAATATCCAAGAACAAAATCCTTTATCTCCTCCTCCGAAGCACGCTCGATAAGGTTATTAGTAACCTTTACAAACATATACTTCCTTGAGTCGTGTGGAGCAAACTTATAAAATCCTCTGTGTTGCAAGAATTCCTTAAACAAGTAGTGCACAATACTAATAGCACCACGTTCTGATTTTAACCAAAATCTCTTTATGGAAGAATCTTTTTCAAGATTATTTACAACAGCTTTGACTATAGAGTCATCTACATCAGAAACCGACTCTTTGATAGAATCAACAGATCCACCACTGTTTATCTTCTGGCGAATCTTAGACATCCTAGCATCATCTTCGTAGTACTTAGTACCGTGAGCCATTACATCCCTGTAAGCAGAGTCTATAGTTGATTTTATCTCGGTAGGAGAAAATCCATTCGATGCATAGTTGTTTAACACATACTCAGCTAAAGATTTATTGATACCATACTCATTCAAAGCAGCCGCAAGTATGAAGGCGTTGTTATTTCTCTGGCCTTCAACCATTGGATACTTCTTGGTCCACCATTTGATGAGTATCTCTATAATCTTATTGTCATCCGTAATAGGTATCGTTGGTCTATCTTTAATTTTGTCGATTGGTCTATAATCATAATCAGCCATCTTAGTCCAAACCTCAGAATCCATATTGATATAAATGTCTGGGTCGTAAGACTCATAACAGACACGGCTCACATTTTTTGTAGATATATCAAACTTATCTGAATTAAAATGTTCACCAAGAGCATCGAAGTAACGCTTATGGTTTTCGATATCAGATGGTATCTTAATGATAACCTTAAGTCCATTTCCACTTGGACTAATAAAGGCAGACATCACGTGAGGATCAGATGATATAAGATCCTTGTCAGACAGCATAGATTGTTCACTCTCATAACCATCGAAGTCTAGACATATCAATCCACTGTGATCAAGTATAGCATCGTCAGATCTTTTGCTAAATGTACCAGAGAAACATATCGCTGGTAACTCTTTCTTAAGATCATTTCGCTTGGTCTTGTCCTGTTTTTTTCTGATTGAAGATATAAGATCTTTGTGCTTGCCTTCACGTACACGATCAAGAACAAAAGACACATCCCTATGGAATGGTGTGTATATCTCCCTTATGTTTTTAAATATAGTTATTTTCATAGCATTTTAATAATAGCATCTACACGTAACTTAAGTATTGAAATTTTCTCAGAAGGTACTCTGCGTATAGATGATATAAGCTCTGATGCCTCTGTGTTTTCTATTTCGTTCAAGTTTAATTCAGCTGCAAGGTTATCGTACTTCTCTTTTAACTCGTTGTATTGAGATGTAATCCTGTCGATAGTATCCTGCGATGTTTCGTCGAATGTATCTTCATCAATCACAAACTTTTTGAGCAAGTAAACTCTGTGAGAATTCATTTCCTTGTAGTGACTTTTTATGTAAGGAAGCACATTTTTAAGTGAGTGTATTACTGTAGCATGGTTTCTTCCAACAGACTTTCCAATAGCATCCATACTACCGAGTAATAATTTGTTATATGCTAAATCATAAAAGATAGCTCTCGCTAATACATGATCATTATCCCTGCATTTTGACCGCAAGTCTTTACCCGTTTCTTCCGAAACAATATCTACTAACCTTTCTAAATTCATTTTCATTGGATTTTAATAAGAGTTGAGGGAGGACTTGGAATTTTAAATAAGTACAAAATGAAATTGCCTCCCTCTCTCTTAATTTAACTAAAAGTCTAACTCTACTTCCTCTATCTCTTGAAACTCCTCTTTTTTAAAGTACGAATCAAGATAGGTTTTAAGTTCAGACGCTACAGAATCAGCTTGAATAGAATCTTTTGCATTCAACTTAGCTCCCAAAGTAAAATCTGGTGTGCTGTACTTGATACTACCCTTCTTCTGATCTTTAGCTGACTTAACCTCTATCCATTGATTATCTACAAGGTTCTTGTTAGCCTCCATAAAGTCGGACCACTCACGGACAACTGCACCTTTGAATGAAAGGTTTGCGATTGTTCCGTCTTCCAGCATTACGTAGACAGATCTGTGGTACTTACCTCCAGCGTTAGTAATATCCTGCTTGATATCTTTATAGATACCCTCTGCGATAGTACCGCCTTTGAAAGCTCGTACAGTCATAGGCTCACTACCAATGTAGTACACCTCGTTAGAGAAGATACCGCTTTGACTTGCATCGTTCCAACCTTTCACTGTATGATAGTGTTGTAGGAATACAAACTTTAGTGGTAAATCTACCTTAACATTCTCTCCAGCTTCCTTGTCATAGTAGCTGAAAGATTTGTCATTTGACTTCCAGTCCAAATACTTGGACGTTGGGTTAGAGCTAGTGCTCTTCTCTGTGTTGTGGCTAATTCTTGCCATAATAAATAAATGTTTAAATTACGATCATCTTACCCTGACCGCTTGGGTTTTATTTTAAGTCTTCATTAATTACCTCTGCGATTTCTTCGTAGTCTACTAAGTTTATGAAAGTAGTAGCGTAATCTTCCATAAGGTGACTACCGTTCTTCATTTCAAAGTTAGATAGTACTACATCACTTACAATCTCATTTAGTTGATTAGCGGTAACTAATTCATCGAAGGTAATATCTGCTAAGATATCATTAAATATTCTCCAAGTAGGGTAGCTCGACCACCCATTATATCTAGTGCTAGTATTGTTCATATTATTTATCTTTTATATGGGCTATGTGTTTTTATGACTAATAAAAGTCTTCATCTAGCACTTTATTCTTGATTAAGCTTCTGTATTCACAGGTACAATCCTCGTCTGTTAACTCAATTATAAATCTCCCATACTCGGTTAACTTGTTTAGTAAGGACTTAATCCTTGCCTCTTGAAAATCTACTAAATCTTTCATCTTGTTCTGTTTTTATAACACCTCGTTCATAACGTACTGCGTTACATCGTCCGTAGCTTCTGGTCCAAAGAACCTCTTCCACACGTTAACAGCCCTCTCTACCTTATCTCTCCCTCTCTCAAGGAACTCGTCACTACATGTGAACCTCTTCATCTGTAGCGTGTCCTTGTCTATCACAAAGAACTCAAAAGGCTTATCAAACATAGAGCTGTATATAAACGCTTGGCTGTCGTAGTTATACATCCTCGCCTTCGTCTTGAAGTTACCAATACCTGTAGATGTTTTTATGTCGATAATCTTATCATCCGTAATGATATCCGCCTTACCCTTGAAATCTACACCAAAGAACTCACCGATCATTGGGACCTCGTACTGTACACCATCTGAAAATATTTCTGATGAGAGTGATTCGTTATCCTTCATACACTGTATAGCTCTGTCTAAAGCCTCCTTCTCCTTTCTAAGTAGCATTAACCTACCTTGTGACTTCTCCTTGTAAATTTTTGTGTTACGACTTGATGCATCAACAATCTCAAAATCGTCCTTCTTGTGTGGCTCCAACATAGATACGTGGAAGTACCTCCCTTGTACCATTGGCAGCCTCTCTTCTTGAGGTTTTCCAAAATCTCTTGGATTAGTTAACAATAAACCTATGTTACTGTTAGACAGATACTTACGACCATAAGCTCCATAGTAGTGTTTGTCGTCCTGAAGTTTTTTAAGTATTGATTTCATTATATTTGTTTATTATGTTTTCTCTCATTGTTTTTAAGTAAGAAAATCTTTTGTGATTCTTACTGCCATTTAAGTTCTTCTTTATGGCTCTCTCAATCCTATCTAATGTCTTTAGATATTTTTTCTTGAGATGCTCCTTAACACCTATTGTGAAACTATCCATAACAAACTCTTTTGTAATGTCTTTATAAAATTCAGTCTCTGTAGAGTATATCTTTATACCATAATCGCCTCTTACAACCTTTATTCCCTTGTATATAACAGACTCATATTTCTTTGTATCTATAAACACAGAGCCAGACTTATTCCTTGCTTGTATCCATATCTGTTCCAGTGTTGCCATTGTAAAGGTTTTTGTTGTATGCATTTATCATTTCTTTATTGAATTCACTGATCATTTCTTTAAGTCGTATCTTATCACTGAAGTCTATTTCAGAATTACCATTATAAAGGTTTTTATTGAACTCATGTATCATTTCTTGGTATCGTAGTTGAACACCGAAGTGTGATTCAAACATATCATCTAGTAGTTGCTTTGTTCTGCTCATATTACAAATCTATTTAATTATTAACAATTACACAAGCTTTTTCTTAAAAAAGTTTGTCTCTCTATTTATTCTATTTTTTATAACGAAGAGATCGTATGCCTTCGCCGCCTCTTTTGGTGTACCATAAAGTCCAAATCTATATGTTGTTCCTTCATGACCGAATGTGCAAGTAAAGTAATCTTTACCAGATACTCTCTTTCTATGTACTCCCTTATATTTTATTTCCATTTTATTTTTTATAATTAGTAAAAAAAATCGACACAATCGACACAGTTATAGTTAATTAGTTGTTTATCAGTTAGTTACCCCGTGTCGATTGTGTGTCGATTTTTAGTTATCGTGTCGATTCTATATAGATTTTAACGTTCTCCCACTTTCCTCCAGTCATATCTTCATTAACGAGAAAGTCAATTCTCTTATTCCAACGCTTGTTCATTCTATCTTCGACACGCCATATTCCATCCATCTCTCCAGCACCCTCAATGCATACATATGCACCGAAAACAAACCCTAACTTTTCCAAATCTCTTGACACAGCGATCCATCTATGTCCTTGAGGATTTTCCTTGTTTATCTTCTTAAGTGATGCCGTTGTTAAGTAGTCTGCATTGGTCTGCTCTGGCACGGCATGATATATAGTTGCCGTAACAAAAACATAATGCAGAGCTACGATTATGATATTAAGGATAGTATATCTTTAAGTTGTATTGGATCGTTGAATACAACCTCATCGCCTCCTTCTCTACGCAAGGATGCACTCCTATCACTGATAAGGCGAAGAGTCACGTTGTCGTTTACCTTTACGCTGACGTCGTACTTGTTTATCACCAAGTCTAACATAGATTGAGTCTCGACGAAGTCTACTTTTGTAATGAAGTCCTGCACCATAGTGTAGTCTGGCTTACGACCTACCCAGTAGAAACATGTGCCTTTAGTTTTACCTCGTCTTTCTATTATCTTGTTGTTGATTAAAAAATCAAACTCCTCTTGAGTCAGTCCGTTTGATTCAACTAGTAATTTAACTGATGTTTTTGGGTTGTCGTTAAGAAACTTTCTTGTTTTTAATAGTTTATTTAACATAATTTAATTGGTTTTTTTGGCATAATCAAATGCCTTGTTATACATATCGTGGTTCTATATACTCTGCGAACAAGCCGTCCCACTTTAACTTGATTCGCAATGCCTCTATTTCAGTTTGTCTTCACTCCATTGTTTATAAACATTTGTAGAGCATCCAAGTTGTTTTCTACGCTATCTATCGGCTGATAAAATCCCTCGTGGAAGAATCTGTCCAGCTCTAACGGATCAATGTCAATTAGATCTGTTACTTTTAAGAATGCGTTTAATAATTTCTGTTCTCTCATAATCTATTGGTTTAACATTATCAAAATCTACTATCGAATTGCTTGGATACGTTTCTAATATCTTGGCACAAACCTCATCGCAAGCTTTAGATTCAGTATTGATGAGGTATCTGTTGCCGTTTACTATCATTGTATGCATGTTATCTGTGTATTATTTTTATAGAATTTAGTTTTATTACCAAGAACTTCTACCTCTTGGTATGGTGTTAGTAATTCTACACCTGCAAACTTTTCAGCTACAGATATATTATCGGTCTCAAAGAATATGTTATCTCTGTTTCCCCCTGTCTTAATCTTTACTAAGTATTTTTTCTGCATCTTCATATGTATCTGCTAAGTAATTTTCCATCTGGATTCTGTAATAATATGTTCTAAGAGAATATATCCTGTCGTTGGGCTTGCTGTTTTCCCACTCTGGCATGTCCCATCCCGAATGACGTAATGGCTTCCCATTTGTGTACTCAATCTCCTCTCCGAATCCTTGTTCTTCCTCCCAAGTGTACCAGAAATTTGGGATGTCTTTGGCTAACATGTCTAAAATATCTGGGTCAAGTGAATTCCAAGCCGTTGTGAAATAATAGTTGCCGTCTTCATATTCATTATCGTAGCAACCCCACTTCGTCCCCCAGTTAGCATTTGACCAATCGTACCAGTTGTTATGTCCATACAATTCTGTGATTCTGTCTGACTCTTCTATTGTGATGCTCCCCTGTGATCGAGTTTTTGTGTCCTTAAGTTCTTTAGGCATTGGCTTGTAGTATTGTGCAAGTCCTACCTCAGCTATCTCTTTTAGTTTATCGGCATACTTTTCTTCAACCGATATGTTACAATATACGTGGTTTGGCATTTTTAATTGTTTATTAGTTCATAAATTAAATCTACTACCTCGCCATCTGTGGCGTACTCGCCTTTAATATCTATAATGTGGTCGATAGCTTCAATAACCCTCATCATTCCAAATCCCTCTGCTTTTTCTTTTGAGTTTCCCAAGTTAATTAACTCGTATGCTTGTTCTTTCATAATTTAATAATTGTTTGTTAGATATGTGTTTAAAGCTAATTGCTGAGTCACGCTACCCTTGTATTGTTTTAATATATTCCTTACCCCTTCATCCTCCAAAGCTATGGATGGATTGATTGTATGCTCATTGCAGAGCCATATAAAATCTGATCTTGTCATATTAGTTTTGTTTTAATATATTCCCAAATATTTATCTCTTTTTTTGTGCCGTCGATAATTAATTTAAACTCATCCTTGCTGATACCTCCGAAGAGTCTATTCTTGTAGTTATCCTCAAGACTCCTTAACTTAAATTGAAGTGTAGTTATGTTTGCATTAATCTTATTTTTTGCTACATCATTCATATTAGTTATTGATTGTGTAGTTATACTTTGTTTTTCTTGAAAGAATAAACCTGCCTATAGTCTCTTGTATGTATGGTCTACCGTACTGGTCAAACTCAATCTTGTCTCTGTCTTCTTCGCTGAATATGTAGTTGTCTAATGAATTGTTCATCTGAATAAATTTTTAAGTTGTGTTAAGAATTTTAAATATGGCACTTGTTTAAACATAAACTTCTCTGCCTCTTCATAAGTATTAAAAACTTCTATTGAAGTTATTCCTGTTGGATTTGGTGATTCTACCACCCACATTCCAGTTTGTAGTTTTTTAGTTGTCATATACTCCTATGATTTTATTGCCCTTCTTAGACATTAGTTCACACCAATTTGAAAAGTGATAATCGTCGTTGAATTGCTTTGTGAAGCTGGTATAATTACCATAAATAGACTTCATGCTTATTGTTTTTGAATAACCTTTCATAATTTTAATTTAAATTTCTCTTAAATATTCTCTAATTCTCGATTCACTTAAATCAAGGATGTAAGCTATATCTTTAACAGATACATTATACTCTGATCTTAATAAGTTTGCTTTGTTCGCCTTGATTTGCGTATCTTCTTTTACTATTTTGCTATACTCGTTTTTACTTGAGTTCCAATTTACACCTCTCATAATGTTTAATTAAATATATCAGAAGGATGGTTGGCTTTTGTAACTGCGTGTATATGTAACCACGCTCCGTAAGTTAGCTCTGTGTAAAATAATTTTGTTTCTAACTCATTAAAAACTTCTGCCATAATAGTTGGATAATTTTCGTTTGCGTCTTTTAAACTTTTTAAATAAGGTTCTTTTAATCTCTGTACTAAATTCATAATGTTTCTATTTTAATTGTTTATATCTTTTCGGGTATAGTTTCCTTTTTTATTCGTTTATATTTTCTAATTCTAATCTTGCTTGTAAATTGTGAGCGTATCTACTATACTTATAATTTTTACCAACTTGTTTTTGTGTTTGTTCATCAATGACAATAAATTTATCATCTTGTATATAAACTTCAAATCTGTTACTGTACATAATATTTCTATTTTAATTAGACGATGCTGGAGGAATCGAACCTCTCATTTAACCATTGCATCGTTTTAATTTTTTGACTTTCAAGCATTCTCAGTCACTCTAAATTTACGCATAGCTTTAACCTCATATACCTACCTTATCGGTGGTGTTGAATCGTCGCAGGATTTCCGACGTATCCCTCTGCTTCTTAAGGAGTCTTCATACTTACCTCTTACAGAGCCACTTGCTGATACCTTGCAAGGTCTAAAAAATCATTTGTGGTATCTTAACTGATCGTGCATCGGTTTTACGCTTTATGACCTCATTTGTTTATCATAGTATCTTAGTACTACACTTTTTTGGTCTCATCGGACGGAGCTGACTTATACTCCTCTCATGTCCTCTGCACTATGTCTGAATTCTGGGTCAAAACTACGACGAATTTTCGAAACTACCAAATTTTTAACACTTTTTTTACACTTGCTGCCTTGTCATCAGGTTTGGCATACTGCTTAGCGTAACTTCCTTCCCTATAATTTACGGCACTTGGGTGCTGACTCGTGTAGATTTGCCTTGTGGCACACGTCTACTCTTGTCGTGTATGTGTTGGCAGTATTTGAAAGAACGTAGATTTGCTTCTGAAATCTGGGTCAAAACTACAACGAATTTTTCAATCTACCAAATTTTTTTTTACTTTTTTTACATTCTAATCTGTAAAGATACATACACAACACACAAGTTGTATTTGTAAATTGTTGATTCTCACTAAGTTATACGTGTGGACATGGTGTTGCAAAAGTTTATTCTACAGATCACATGGGCAGGGGCTATTCCTTGTCTCGATGCATCTAACTAGTTTTCTTTTGAAATTGTCTTAGCAACCGACACGTTTACCAGATATTGATCTGTTTCTGGATCACGCGCAACCGCACGCACACACGTACACGCACACACATACGCACGCGGGTACAGTATATGCCACAGAAAAACGCCAAAAAATCTGAGGTAACCGACTAAAAGCAAACCCCCCCTATCGAAAAAAAAGCGGTTTCCATTTTGGCTCGTCTACGTGAAATATATATATAACCTTTTACCTCTATATAACTAAACAATATATACCTTACCTTTGATGTATGGAAATACAGATTATAAACCGCATCCCTGCGGGTGTCGCAATTGGGTGGAGTTATTACTCTCCAGACGAAAATCACAACTACGAAGAGATAACCTTTCACTTGTTACTTATAGACTTGAGATTTGTTTGGTAAAACCGACACGGATATTTAAAACCGACACGGAATTGACACGGCTTAAATTATTGGTTTTTAGTACCTTATCTATAGGTGTGTCGATTGTGTCGATTTTTTTACTATTTTAGAAAAAAAAATTATATAGATAATACTATAATAATATATATATAGTATAGAGGTTTACTAACTACGACACATGTCAATAACTTTTATTTGTTTAGTTAATATCTATTTTGTATGTTTGATGTATAAAAATTGAATAGAATGAATGAACTATTTTTTGATCAAGAAGGTCGTGACAAGCTGATTAGCGGTATCGAGAAGATATCTAAGGCAGTAAAAAGTACACTAGGTCCTTTAGGAAATACAGTAATATTAGAATCACAGGTCCACACTCGTGGATTAACGGTAACAAAAGATGGTGTAACTGTAGCAAAAGCAATTAACTTACAGGATCCTGTAGAAAACTTAGCAGTACGCATGGTGAAAGAGGCAGCTGATAGAACAGCAACCTCAGCAGGAGACGGAACAACCACAGCAATCGTGCTCACAGAGGCTATTGTTGTTGAAGGTATGCGTATTATTCAGCAAAACCCTACTATAAATGTATCAGAACTTGTTCGTGAGATTAATCGTGTATCGGATTGGGTTATAAATAGTCTATCTAAAAAGTCTAAGAAGGTAACGGGGCGTACATTGAGAGATGTTGCGACGATATCTTCCAATAATGACAAGGAATTAGGTAAACTTGTTAGTAATATATACAAGATGGTAGGTCAAGACGGTGTTGTTACTGTTGAGAATAGCCAGACTAGCGATACTTACTACGAGGTTACAAACGGAATCAAGATTGATAGGGGTCATACTAGCCGATTATTCATCAATAATCAGAAAAATGACGAGTGTATCTTAGATGATGTGTATATTTTGGCTACGGATCTTGAGGTCAATAGCATTCTAAACATAGAAAACGTACTTAAGCCTATAATTCAGGGCAATAAGAAGATACTTATTATAGGTAAGTGTTCACAAAACGTAATCAACACCCTAGGGATGAACGTTGTGAAGAACGGATTAAAAATCTGTAACATAACACCGCCTCAATTTGGGTACAAGACTAAGGAATTGATGTCTGACATTGCACTTTCTGTCGGTGCTAAGTATTTTTCTGAAGATACTGGAGATGATTTAAGCTTAATTACCATGTCCGATCTTGGTCATGCACAGAAAGTTGTCGTTTCTCCGACACAGACCGTCATAGTTCGTGACGAAGATCGTTCTCAAGAGGTCAGTGAAAGAATTTCTGAGCTAAAAGAAGCTCGTGAACGAGCTCAAAACAAATCAGACAGAGATTTCATCAACGACAGGATCGCTAGTTTATCAGGTGGTGTTGGTGTGGTATATGTAGGTGGGGATTCTGATATCGAACAGAAGGAGTTATACGACAGAGTTGAGGATGCGGTGTGTGCTGTACGCTCAGCTTTAGAGGAGGGAATACTTCCTGGAGGTGGTTCGGCGTTACTACACTTCTCTAAAGATGTTTTGGAGATGAATTCTAATGCAAGTTCAATTGTTGGAAATGCAATGAGGGCTCCATTTAAGCAGATTGTTGATAACGCTGGAAAAATGTACCCATCTACCGCTGGGGCTTTCGGCGAAGGATGGGATGTCAAGAACGATAAATACGGAAATATGTATAAGATGGGAGTAATTGACCCGGCTAAGGTAACAAAAAATGCACTTAAAAATGCAGTGTCGGTTGCGACAACTATATTAACCACTAATGCAATTGTAACTTTAAAAAGATGAGAAAGTACGAAAATTTAATTTATGGATTAGGAGCTGCTATCGTTATCTTAGGGGTTCTATTTAAAATTCAAAACTGGGATTACGGGAGTCAAATCCTAACTTTCGGTATGATTGTAGAGGCTGGCATATTTATATACTCTTCTTTTACCCCTATGGGGGCTGATCCGAAGGAAATAGACAAATTTGGTGTTTACACACCATCTGTAAAGAGGTATAATGAACAAGTTGCTGTGGCAATCAACAATATTGAAGAACTCAACAAGATGTATGAGCAGCAAATAGAAGGTTTTTCTGAAACCACAGGTATGTCAGACAAACTTAAAGAAGTAAATATGCACCTTGAGTCATTGAGTTCTGTTTACCGTTCAATTCTTAAGACTATGAAATCATAATGAAAGCTATAAATAAATACATAATAATAGAAAAAATATTAGAGGAGATGAAGACCGAATCAGGCCTTCTTCTTTCTGGAGAGGATGCCAGCGAATTTAGATACAATAAAGGTCGTGTGGTTAACCCAGGAACTAACGTGGATACGGTTAAAGAGGGCGATGTTATATACTATGACAAGTCTTCTGGCCACACAATGGTAATACAGAATAAAAAGTACACGATTATTCTCGAGAGGGACGTCGTTGTTGTTCTGTAGCTTTGTTCATTCTTTTTATAGCTCGCTTATATACCTTATCGGTGTAAGGCGAGCTTTTTTTAAATATAGGGTTGCGTTGAGGTGACTCTGATATTGTCTCTTCCCCTGAAAGCTTCTTATATATACTAACGATTAGTCTTTTACCTTTATATGAAACTTCATATAGAGCAGGCTCTGATCCCTTTGCTTTTCTCCATACAGATATCCATCCATCACGAAGTAAGTCATTAAACCTTGATTTGTCCCATGAAAAGATTTCTTCATAGTCATTGAAGTATGATCTCTTGAATAATCTTTCACTGTAAAGAAATAGTAGCATTTCTAAGTCGGCGAGACCCACTTCGTGGGTCCTCTTAGCCCAATAACGGATTATGCGAAAGTATTTTAAGTAGTCGAATGTCGGTTGGCGGCGATCATAATTGATTCTAACTTTGTCGTTGTAACCCTTTGTAGGATTTTTACGCTCGTACTTTCGCCTCATTTTTCGTTTTCTCATTATAACAAATATAATAATTTTATCTATCTTTGCATAACACAAAAAAAATATTATGTATAAGAAAAGTAAACCGTGTACTGCTAAGGTAAAAAAGGGTTCTAAACCAAAGACAAAGAAAAAATATGGGTCTAAGTAGATCAGCAAAATATTATCGGGATAATCCCGAGGCCAGAGCGAAGAAAAACGCTTATCAAAAGCAATTTAATAAGAAAAAGGGTCAAAGTAAGAACAGGGCTAACCTGAACCGTCTGAACAGAGTCTTCGGAACGTATGGTAATGGAGATAAGTTAGATGTTTCTCATCGTACTGGCAAAAAAACAAGACTTGAACACCAGTCTAAAAATAGGGGAAGTAAAACAAACACATCTGGAGACAGAAGGTCCAGAGGTAAAAAGAAGAAATAAGAGTTTTTAATTAATTGTGAAGAAAAAAAGAGTAAAAGATAGCTGTTACTACAAGGTTAAGAGAACCTACAAGGTTTTTCCTAGCGCATACGCTAGTGGAGCTATAGCTAAGTGTCGAAAAGCAAAGGGTAAGAAGTAATGGCGGTACGTAAAACAAAGGAGGGCTCATCACTGAAGCGTTGGTTTAAAGAAAAGTGGACTGACGAAAAAGGAAATCCTTGTGGATCTAAAAAAGGTTCAAAGGTAAAGAAATGCAGGCCTTCTATACGTGTGTCATCTAAAACTCCAGTTACTTGGAAGCAGATGAGTTCAAGTCAAAAAAAGAAGGCTGTTGATGAGAAAAAGAGAGTAGGCATGGGCAAGAGAACAAAAAGCATTAAGAATGGCAGAAAAAAGTAAAATGAAGTGTAACCGTGTCACTAAAAGTGACCGTTCAGGAAAGAAAAAGATGGTTAAGGCTTGCTCTGGTGGCAAGGAAAAATTGATTCACTTTGGAGCTTCTGGATATGGGCATAACTACTCTTCTGCTGCTAGAAAATCATTTAAAGCTAGACACAAGTGTTCAACAGCTAAAGATAAGTTAACGGCAAGATATTGGTCCTGTAAACATTTATGGGCAGGTAAAGGAGGAAGCACCAAGTCTTCTCCAAAATCAAAAAAAGGAAAATATTAAAGAATGAGAAGCAGAGGTTTAGGAGATACAGTAGATAAAATAACTACGGCGACAGGCATCAAAACTATAGTTAAAAAAGTAACCAAAGGCGGTTGTGGGTGCGAGAAGCGAAGAAAAAAATTGAATGATCTTTTTCCTTATGTTAAATAACTGATTATGAAGTGGTTAGAGAAAGTGAAGGATTTGTTTTGGTATTCGGACAGTGAACCGAACGAGGTGCTTATTGCATTTTGCCACGTTATTGCCTTACCATCCTCTATGATTATGGAGTTTCACAACCCTAACCCTTTGTTTATTTTGGGAGGTATTTTTACTGGATTGTTTCAGTTGTGGGCAGTTATACTTAATGGATCTTTAAGGTACCGTTTAATAGCAGTTCAGCTCGCTTCTATAGTAGCAATTATGACGGTTATTAATCTTTGCTTAGAGGGCTTAATGGAAGGTTCTCGTACAGGGTGGGTAATCATACTTGTATTTGCTTTTTGGAACACAATAAGGGTATTTAAAGAAAAAACAGAGAGAGATAATGGATGATTACGTACAAATAATAATAACAATAGCAGGTGTTTTAGGTTCCGCTTCTTTATGGAAGTATCTTGAGGCTAGATTAAAAGCTAATAGTCATAATAAAAAAGTTGAATTTGAAAATAACGATACCGTGCAATATAGAGATGACTTGAAAAACAGAGTTAGAAACTTAGAGTCTATGTTAGCTAACAGTTCAAAAGAGAAAGACGAACTTAGGCAACAGGTGTTAGATTTAGTAGCTGAGGTTAATGCTTTGAGGGTAAAGGTTGATTATCTTGAGAAAGAGAATGAAAGACTAAAGAATTTAAAGTGAAACATATAGATAAAATAAGTAAACATATAAATTTTAATGAAGCTACGACTTCTTATACAGCAAAAAGAAGGGGGATAGATAATACTCCTGATGCCTATCATATTTCTAATATGGAGGTATTGGCTGAGCAAATATTTGAACCACTTAGAGAGTGGGTTGGAGGTCCAATAAAAATTAACTCTATGTTCAGGTCTGAAGACTTAAATGTTGCTATTGGAGGAAGTAGATCTTCACAGCATATGCAGGGTAGAGCTATGGATATCGATGATACGTATGGTTATAAGACTAATGCTGAAATGTATGATTACATTAAGGAAAACTTAGACTTTGATCAGTTGATATGGGAGTTTGGAAATAACAAAAATCCAGATTGGATACATGTTAGTTATGTTTCTGAACATGAAAATAGAGGAAGATGCTTGAAAGCCTATAAAGAAGATGGCAAAACAAAATATGAGTTAATATGAGCAAAAAACCATTTAAAGATACTAAAGTCGGAAAGTTTATATTAAAGAAACTCCCTGGATTTGTTGGTGATGTTTTACCAGAAAAGGGTGTATTGGGAATTGTAAAAAACCTTATCGACAACGATAAAGATATAAGTCCAGAAGAAAAGACTAGGATGCACGAAGAGCTTGTTCAGTTGTATGAGCTTGAGGTTGCTGACAGAGACTCAGCTAGAAAGCGTGAGGTAGAGAAGGCTAAAATTGGGGGGTTTGATTTGATGTTCAACCTTACTGGAATTATTGGATTGTCTGCTTTTGCGTTTATAATATATGCAATTGTATACCTGGAGGTCCCAGAGAACAACAAAGAGGTTTGGATACATCTTATTGGTATATGCGAAGGAATTGTTCTTAGTATTTTCGGATACTTTTATGGAAGTGCAGTTAGAAAAAACAAACAGTAGATGACAAAGATTAAAATATATCCTATAGACACTAATATTAGTGGCAGTGACAAATGGATTGGTACTGATTCTGAAACTAGCAACAGGACAAAAAACTTTACAGTCTCTGCTTTAGCTGACTATTTTAATAATACTAGTCAAATAAATCTATCTAACTCTTTAAAATTTAAGTACGATACTGTTGAGGTTGGAGATCCTAGAGCTAGCGGTAGTTTTTCTTTCTCAAGTGAAATAGGCCCAACTGTAAACTTTTCTGAAATATCTAACCTTTTATTACATCAAAGCACATCAAACGGAAAGTATGTTGTAGAGTTGATGAATGCTTTAACTGGTAATATTGTTATGATCAGTAAGGTCGATGATCCAAATAAGTTTGCTTTTTACAAGATTACTTCTTACATTCAGAATGAAACTGAAACACAGTTCTATAACACAGTTCTAAGTTACATTCAAGGTAATGGAGCTATCGAGGAAGATGAATATTATTTTGTATCTTTGATACAATTTGACAGTGAAAGTGACAAGGAGCACATACATCCACAAGGTACTGCGTCTGCTGTTTGGAAAATAAAACATAACTTAAATAAGTTCCCTTCGGTTACTTCTGTAAACATCAATAACATAGAAATAAAAGGAGAAATAGAATATATAGATGAAAATAACTTAACAATAACTTTTTCCGCTGGCTATTCAGGCAAAGCGTATTTAAACTAACAAAAAAAATGGCTATACATTATTTAAACAGTATTGACTTAAACAAAAACGAGCTGCAGCATGCAGTTATAGAAAACCAAGGGAGTGATGCGTTAGCAGGAACTGGGGCAGACGGTCAACTTTATTTTAATACAGACGATAACGTACTAAAAATATGGAAAAACGGAGGCTGGTCCAATATAGACAGTACTGTAACTTATGATTTGGCAACTGCTGATACAGGTACCGCAATTACATTAACTGGTAGTGACTCGACAACAGATTCAATTACAATATCAGGTACAAGTTCAGAAGTAGAAGTAACTAGACAAAGTGGAACCGAATTAAAAATTGGTCTTCCAGATGACGTAACTATTTCTAGCCAGTTGGTTGTAGGTACAACCTATGGTACTCAAGCGCCTGTTATACATGCTAAATCAGGAGGCTCTGGTGCTAACTTGTATTTAGAAAGTTTTGCTAACTCTGCTGATGATGGACCGGATTTAGTAATGTACAGGAACACGGCTCCTCACGCTGCTGGAGATTATTTAGGTAGCTTAAAATTTAGAGGAGAAGAGTCTGCAGGTGGGTATAGTGTAGATTACGCTACCATGAGTGTTGTAATGACCAACACTGAATCAGCTTCAGTTGTATTTGACGCAGCAACTCCTAATACAAATAGAGCAGCTCTTTTCGCTATTCACGGAGATGAGGATGAAGGTGGAAAAGTGATTGTAAATCCAGCATCTGCGACAACGATTCCAACTCATACATTAGATGTAAATGGTGACGCTAATATTAGCAGTAATCTAGAGGTTGGTGGAAACTTACTAGTAGAGGGTAACTTAACAGTATCAGGAACTACTACCTATGTAGACACCCTAAATGTTCTCATTTCTGACAACATTATCACTTTAAACAGTGACGCAACAGGTACTCCCATAGAAGATGCTGGTATTGAAGTAGAAAGAGGTGATGAGACTAATGTTAGTTTAGTTTGGGATGAATCTGCAGATAGATGGACATTCACAAATGATGGATCTACGTTCTATAACATTCCTATCTCTTCTGAGTATGATAATTTTAATTTTAGTATAGGTGTTTTAGGTAATTTTCAAGAAGTATCAGACGGAGGCTTTGTTTCTTTCAACCAAGGAGGAGGATTAACTGTAGCAATTAGCGGAGATGATTCGATTACATACTCTCACGCGGACACATCAAACCAAGCTTCTGTAAACAATTCAGGTAGAACCTATATACAAGATGTTACATTAGACGAATATGGTCACGTTACTGGATTAGTTTCTGCAACAGAAACAGTAGTAGATACAAACACTCAACTATCCACAGCGGCAGCATTGATTGACGTAAGCGCAATGGGCAGTAATAAAACTGCCTCCTTTTTGCATGACTTAGGTTCTAAAAATTTAATTGTACAGTTATATGATGTGACAACAGGTGAGGTTGTTTTTGCAGATATCGATCACGATGATACTGATAATATTTCTATTATATTTGCATCTACTCCTCCTAATGATATTAGAGTGGTTGTAATTGATGCTAAAAATGGACTTGCAGATAAGACTGTAACTTATTCATAATAATTAAATTAAATGGCGAATAGATTCCTTAATAATATAAGAATAAACGACGAGTACACTTTGCCTGAAAATGATGGTAGTGCTGGTCAGGCAATAGTAACAGATGGTTCTGGTAATCTAAGTTTCGGCAGCGCAGTGGCTTCATCAGCTGAATCAAGCGAATCTATACATATTACTGTAAAAAATACATCTGGAGCTCAAATTACCAAAGGTACCCCTGTATATGTTACGGGAGAAACTGGTAATTCAGGTAAAATTGAAATTGCTCCAGCAGATGCATCAGATGAAAGCAAAATGCCAGCTCTAGGTATTCTTGAATCTACGCTTAGTGATAACGCAGAAGGATTTTGTGTTCAAGGAGGTTTACTTGAAGGATTAGTTACTGATACTATTGATGGTACTTCTACAACTGCAAATGATACTGTATATATAAAACCAGGTGGTGGTCTTACAATGACAAAACCTACTGGAGCTAACTTTATACAAAATATAGCTAAAGTAGCTAGAGTTCACGCTTCTAACGGATCTTTAGTTGTTTCTTCTATACTTAGAACAAACGATGTACCAACCCCGTTATATATAGACCATGATAACCAGCGTTTAGGTATCGGGGAGCCTAGTCCAAGTCAAAAATTTGCTGTTGCAGGAAATCAACATTTAACAGGAGATTTAAGGTTAGGAGCTAGCTCTAGTGCTACAGGAACAGGGATAGTAAAATCTTCAAGTGGTGTTTTATCTTTATTTACTTGGGGTGATGCCACTAATATACAAATAGGAGGAAGTGATGTAATCTTTAAACCAGAATCAGGATCAGAAAGAATGCGTATCACTTCTGCAGGCAACGTCGGGATTGGTACTACTAGTCCTACTGGTAAGTTATTTGTAGGTTCTGACTATAACACTTCATATGGAGGTACAAATCTGTATGTAAAGAGCATCATCGGGAGAACTGATTATGATCCACAAGTAGTAAACACATCCGACTTAGGTATAACAATTTCACAAACCTCTACAAACACTGCAGGCCCAGACAAGGTTGGTGTTACGTTGTACAACGATGATATTACTCCCGGAGGATTTACTCCAATGTTGTTGTTTGCAAAAAGAGAAACAAACCCAAGTAATTTTAAAGCCGCTACCGCAGCAATATATTCTAGGTCTCCTTTAGGCACTGGAAACGGCGACAGTTGGATTGATGGGGAGCTAATATTTGCAACAGCGGGAGGTGCTAGCCAGGGTGTTAAGCAGCGAATGGTTATTGACAAGGAAGGCAACGTCGGGATCGGAACGACTAGTCCTACTCAAGCTAAATTAGTTGTTAATACTACATCTTTAGTTGCAAGTGCTTTCGGTAGAGACGGTACTGATGGAGATGTTGTGCAAATATATAATGGTTTAGTAGGTTCTACAAAAATAATAGCTTTAGGGGCTAGTGGTAATGATGGGACTATATATAGTCAATTTGGAAATTTACTTTTACAGCCAAGCGCAGGCAACGTCGGGATCGGGACGGATAGTCCTAGTGCTAAACTTGATGTTAATGGCGCTGGTAATTTTTCAGGTGGTACGGTTGTATCTGGTATTGATACAAATACAAGTGTAGGTGTGGCAATAGCAAAAGGTGACTATTTATATTCTAACGATGGAAGTTACTTAAGAAAATTAATTGGGCAACAATCGGGGGGGTCTATTGACATTGGCCAGCAAGGTACAGGTTTAATTTCTAATATAAACTTTTTCCCAGGAACAAGTGGTAATATTGATTTTTTTGGAAGTGGATCTATAGATATGCGTGTTGCTTCCTCAGGCAACGTCGGGATCGGGACTACTAGTCCTGCCGAAAAACTACACGTTGCAGGAAACTTATTGTTAAATAATTCAGGTGAAGGTTGGATAAAAGGCTATGACAATTATCATTCTATAAAATTCCGCGCAGGAGGTACTAATAAAACAGAGTATTATGAATATGGTGGTACATTGGCAGCAGGTCTGGGTCATAAATTTTTTACTGGAGGAACAACTAA
>Ga0209653_1000687_pt1 | contig 29188 bp, 25 predicted proteins | sample SaaInl6LU_22_DNA_FD_184644 | JGI IMG/M metagenome (GOLD analysis project Ga0209653, IMG submission 184644) | Marine microbial communities from expanding oxygen minimum zones in the Saanich Inlet - ESP_116LU_22_DNA (SPAdes) (version 2) | ecosystem: Environmental > Aquatic > Marine > Intertidal...
CTCTCGGGAACCCATTGGTAATGAAAAGGTCTCGATATCCGTCGTTGTCGGCATCAAAAAAGAGGGGCGACCAGCTCCAATCGGTTTGGTAAACATCATAGAACATTCCTACCTCAGGAGAAGGTAACCCATCAGGCGATCCTAAATGCAACATGTTTCTAGAATGCTGAGATTCGTAATCCCATTGCTGATCGAGCAAAGTCTTTTGGTAATTACTAAGGGTAATCGTTGTCTTTTTACGATAATTGGTCTCTCCGAGCATATCTAAGAAGATGATATCATCATAGCCATCATTATTAATGTCTGCTACATCCACGCCCATCGAAAACATACTCTGATGCTTAAATATCTCGCGAGCTGCCGTTTTAAAGGTTCCATCTTTTTGGTTGATATAGACAAGGTCATTGGAGATATAGTCATTCGCAATAACAATATCGGGCCAGGTATCATGATTGACATCGCTAATCACAATACCTAAACCAAATCCTTCTACCAAAATTCCAGCCTCTTTGGTCACGTCTGAAAAGCTTCCGTCTCCGTTATTCTTAAAAAGCGCATCATTACTAGGAGCGCTTCCGTCTACTACCTTGTTGCGATAATTCATTGGAATTGACTCAGACTGCTCGTTATTGATCACATAGAGATCTAAAAACCCGTCTTTGTTATAATCAAAGAACACGGCTCCCATGCTATTACCATGGTGTTCAAGACCAAAGGCCTCGGTCTGATCTGAAAAAGAAATGTTCCCCTCAGTATCGAGGCCTTCGTTGATCCATAGAATGTTGCGACGTTTATCAGTATTCATAGCGGTACAGACATATAGATCTAACCAGCCATCTCCATTAACATCCGCATAAGTAGCACCCGTAGCCCACTGTTCAGACATTCCAATTCCAGAAACTTCAGTTTGATCTTCGAATACCAAATCTCCTTTATTGATGTAAAGAGCATTGGCTACCTGATTTCCAGAAAAAAATAGATCTCTATAGCCATCATTTGTAAAATCAGCACTGACTACACCTCCCCCGTTAAAGATGTACTCTTCAGTCAAAATATTGAATGACCCGTCTTCAGTAATGGTATTTGAAAATTGTATACCGCTCTGATCAGAGGAAACCCTTTCAAAAAGGTGATCTGCAAAAGAGCATGAGGAGAAAAATATAAGAGTAATAAGGAGAATAATTCGCATTACTTCTATTGGTTTAGTTATCGGTTAGGACAATATAGCACCATTAATAACAATTTCCGAAAAATATCAAATGTGTAAAATTGATATATTTTTTATTGTTAAAAATTAATAGAAGACGCAAAAAATTATTATCATTAAAATCAAATTAACTAACTCTTAACCATGATGAACAAAATCAAATTACTTTTGATAGCTCTTTTTCTGGGTTCAACTAGCGCGCTATTGGCCCAGACGGTTACGGGAACTGTTAGCAGTGCTGACGGTCCTTTGCCAGGAGCTACCGTATTAATTAAGGGGACCGCAATCGGTACATCCACCGACTTTGATGGTAACTTTAGTATTGAAGCTTCAAGCGAGGATGTTCTGGTAATTTCTTTTATCGGATACACCACCAAAGAAGTATTAGTGGGCAACCAGAGCGAGATCAATGTGATGCTCGACTCTTCAAATGTCCTAGATGAGGTAATCGTAGTCGGTTACGGTACGCAAACTAGAGGAGGGGTTACCGGATCGGTTGCCACTGTTGACATGTCTGAGGCTGTCAAAACTCCGGTTGTTAACGCGGCTGAAACCTTACAAGGACGTGTTACCGGGGTAAACGTTGTAACGAACGCTAACCCAGGACAAGCTCCTAAGATTACCATTCGCGGTTTCGGTACAAGTAACAGTACCAATCCACTCTACATTATTGATGGAGTACAAACCGACGATCCTTTAGTGCTCAACAATATTAACCCTAACGACATCGAACAGATGAATGTTCTTAAAGATGGTGCAGCTGCTATTTACGGTGCTCGTGCGTCTAACGGGGTTGTTATTATTACCACTAAGGGTGGTGGGTACAACATGTCAAAACCTGCTATCTCTGTAGATCTTTATACAGGATACCAGCAACTATCGAATGCTCCTGAGATGCTAAATGCTCAGCAGCACGCCGATATGATTTGGCAGAGTTACATCAATGACGGCATTACTCCTTCACACCCACAATACGGATCAGGAGCTTCTCCAGTGATCCCGTCTAGTATTGTTGGTTACCGTCGTGTGGTATCCTATGATCCTATCGTGTTTTCAGAACCAGGAGTTTTCACAGCCAATGTTAATCCAGGTGGAACAAACTGGATTGAAGCCGTTACGCGCGATGCACAGGTAACTAATGCTGCATTCTCAATTGCTAATGGTAACGCAACTTCTAAATACTATTTTGGTCTTAACTTCTTAGACAGAGACGGTGTAATGGATTATACTGGATTCAAAAGAGGAAGTATCAAATTTAATAGTGAAGCAAAATCAGGTAAGTTTACTGTAGGTCAGCATATGAATATTTCTTACACTAATACTGCTCCTGGTGTTGACGAAGCTATTGAAGGGGCGATGCGTATCACACCGCTTTTACCTGTAGTTGATAATGACGGAAACTACACAGGGGTTGCGGGGCCGGGCCTAAGTAATACCAGAAACCCAGCGGCTCAACTATATCGTACAAGAAACGACTACTTCAAGCGTTTCAATCTTATTGGAGATATCTATGCGCAATTAGAGCTAGCTGATGGCCTTAGTGCAAAGACTACGTTTGCCGGAGGGTTCAACACTTTTAACGCTCGTCAATTTACCTCTTTAGATCCTGAGCACGGAGAACCTATTTCAACACAGACTTTAAATGAGCAAAGTCAGACCGCATATAATTGGAACTGGACGACTACACTTAACCTGAACAAGAACTTTGGATCGCATTCATTAAATGCCATCGCTGGTATCGAGTGGGTTAAAGAATCAGGTAAAGGTCATGGGGTTTCTCGTCAAGGATACCTTTTCGAAGATCCAACATTCTATCTCTTAAGCAATGGATCTGGAACACCTAATATTTCTTATGCTTACGATGGGTTTAGTTCACTTTATTCTATTTTCGGAACAGCGAATTATTCATATGACAGTAAGTACTATGCTACACTTACAGTGCGTCGTGACGAATCTTCACGTTTCTTAGGAGATAACAAGAGTGATATCTTCCCATCAGCGAGTGTAGGTTGGGACTTAAGCAACGAAGATTTCTTCAACACTGACGGTCTAATCAATAGAATGAAGATTAAGGCCTCTTGGGGTCAGTTAGGTAACCAAACCTTACCAGCAAATAACCCAACGATCAATATCTCAAGTCTTAGCGAAAGCTTAGCGAACTATTCATTCAACGATAGTGCGATTTCACAGGGAGCATTCCTACAACAGGTTGGTAACCCTAACCTTCGTTGGGAAACATCAGAGACTACTAACTTCGGTGTTGATTTAGGTCTATTAGACTATAAACTATCGGTTTCAGCTGAATACTTCAGCATTAAAACAAAAGATCTTATCACCAGAGATAACAGTCTGATCAGCACAACGGCTATCGATGCAGGTGCGCCACTAGTTAACCTTGGAGATATTGAGAATACAGGTGTTGACCTTTCTTTAGGCTATGCTGATGAAACCGCTACAGGACTAACTTACAGTCTTAACGTGAACCTTTCACACTACAAAAACAATGTAGTTCGTTTGATTGGTGATGCTCCAGTTGCGGGTAGAGGAGATCTACGTAACGGTGCAGTAACTCGCACAGCTGTTGGTGATGAAATGTCATACTATTTCGGTTTAAAACAAACCGGCCTAGACAGCAACGGTCGTATGACCTTTGAAGATCTAAATGGTGATGGACAAATCACAGCTGACGACCGTCAGAAAATCGGTTCACCACACCCAGACTTCACCTATGGTATTAATCTAAATCTTGGATATAAAGGATTCGACATTGCGGCATTCTTTAATGGATCTCAAGGAAATGATGCATATAACTATAATAAAGTATTTACAGACTTTGGTTATTTCTTCTTAGGTAACAGAAGCGCGAGAGTATTAGATGCATGGACAGCAAGCAATACAGATACCATGATACCTGCTTTATCTAGCTCGTATCCGCTAAATGAATCATCGGCTAACAGCTATTTCGTTGAAGATGCTTCATTCCTAAGACTGAAAAACCTTCAGATCGGATATACACTTCCTGACAGCGCAATTCAAGCAATCGGAGCAGACAGCGTAAGGTTTTATGTTCAAGGAACGAACTTATTTACCTTAACAGACTATACTGGTTTCGATCCTGAAATCGTTGCTTATGATAACCTTAGTTTAGGTATCGATAGTAGAGTTTATCCATTTGCTAAGACCATTACTTTAGGTACAAATATTAAATTCTAAAAAAAGATTAAAATGAAAACAAGAATTAGCTTTTTACTTGCGCTATTACTAGTCATCGCTTGTAGTAAAGACTTTACAGAGTCTCCTGCAGTAGGTGCGTTAAGTGATGATGCGCTAAAAAATGAAACTGGTGTAAACCTAATGCTCACCGGTGCATATTCAGCTCTTAACGCGATACGTAACGGAGGTTACGGAAACGGATGGGGTCGTGCCGCAGACGATTGGGTTGCTGACGTTCTTTCAGACGATGCTCACAAGGGTAGTACTGATGATGACCAAGGTGATCTTAAAGAGATTGAATTGTACAACTGGGATCCAGGAAATGGATATTGGGCCGCTCGATGGGGGGTTCTATTTGCTGGAGCAAACCGTGCAAACGCGGTAATTGCCCTTATCAACACTATTGAGGGTGGTGATTTCTCAGCACAGCTTGCCGAGGCACGTTTCCTTCGTGGACACTTCAACTTCCAGCTTCAAAGAATGTGGGGTAACGTACCTTATATCTCAGAGGAAAACTACGCATTAACCGAGTTCAATCAGCCTAATTCGGGACCTATCTGGGACAAGATTGAGGCAGATTTTACTTATGCTAAAGAAAATCTTCCTGCAAGCCAAGCTGAAGCAGGTAGACCTACTAAGTGGACGGCTACCGCATATTTGGGTAAATCTCTTATTTACCAATCTAAATACGCAGCGGCACTTACTGAATTTGAAGCAGTAATTAATAGTGGAGCTTATGCCTTACTACCTAATTACGTAGATAACTTCAAGGCTAAAGGTGAAAATGGAACCGAGTCGGTATTTGCTATTCAGTTCACCACTGATAGTGGTCTGTCCTTTAACGCTAATCAAACAGGAGCGTTAAACTTCCCTAATCCAGGGCCATTTGGATCTTGTTGTGGATTCTATCAGCCAACACAGGATTTAGCCAATGCTTTCCAAGTTGACGCTAATGGATTACCTTTATTGGATACTTATAACGATCAAGATATTGCAAATGATTATGGAGTAACTTCTGACGTAGCATTCACTCCACACGCTGGCGCTCTAGATCCACGTATTGATTTTACGGTTGGTCGTAGAGGTATTGATTACAACGGATACGGTGTTCATATCGGTAAAGACTGGATTCGAGCTAATTTCAGTGACATTTCAGGTCCTTACCTTCCTAAGAAAAACATGTATTACAAAGACGAGGCTTCAATCACACAGGCTACTGGTGGATGGGGAGAACAGTTATCTGGACTTAACTATCACATCATTCGTTATGCAGATGTTATTCTTATGGCGGCAGAGGCAGCGGTTGAGACTGGTCAGCTAGACAAGGCTCTTGATTACGTAAATCAGATTCGTCTAAGAGCTAAGAATTCAGAGGTAGTTTTAGACGCGGATGGTAATCCAGCTGCGAATTATACTATCGAGCCATACACTTCATTCGCTACCGCAGACTACGCTAGAAAAGCTGTACGTTTCGAGCGTAGACTAGAATTAGGTATGGAAGGTCAGCGTTTATTTGACTTACGTCGTTGGGGTACGCAAGTTGCTACAATGAATGAGTACTTTGATAACGAAGCTCGTACAATTACAAATATTGCTGAAAAGAAAAACACGGTTCAGGATAAGCATACGCTACTTCCTATTCCGATTCAAGCAATCGACTTAAGTGGTGGGGCACTAACACAAAACCCAGGATACTAGTTTGAGTAAAGTTTTAGCATCCTAACCAAAAGGCACTCTTTAATTAGAGTGCCTTTTTTTATTTTTATAAAAAAAGAAAATGAGACTGATTATAATCTGTTGCACACTCCTACTTGCTACATTCACCTCTGCTCAAAAAAGAATTAGTGGTCAGGTACTTCACTCTTATACCAAAGAACCTATCGAAGGAGCCCTCGTAGAGCTTGAAGGAAATTCTGTGGTAAGAATAATAACCAACTCAGAAGGAGGTTTCACCATTCCGCTTAATACGCAAGGAGACACTTTTCAACTTCGAATCGGAGGAATTGGTTTTAATCAAACTAGCTACAACTACAGTCAGAAAGACGTACTAGAAGACCTGATCTATTACTTAGAACCCAGAGAAATAAAATTAAAAGAAGTCAACGTTGAAGGCTATCGCGATCCACAACAGCTCATTGAAAGAATGCTTAGTAGACGAAAAGAATACGAGGACAAAATTTCGAAACAAGCCTTAGGTTTCTTTAGAGAGCGAATCCAAAAAAGAGGAAAAAACCTATCACTGGCTGAAGCAGTTATAAGTATTGTTAAGCGTTCGAATACAAGCGACCTTAATGACCTAGTGTTTTTGAATCAGCTGCGAAAAGCAAATAATTATCGATCTATCGATTCTGTCGCTGTAAAATTACAAGGCGGTCCATTCAATATTCTATACACCGATTTATCCAAATACCCAGAAATTGTATTTGACGAGAACAATCTGGAGTTTTACAAATACACTTATTTGGGCACCCTCGATTACAATGAACAAGAGGTGCTTCAAGTGGGCTTCGAACCAAGAAGTAGCTCTAAAAACCCCAACTTTTCTGGGGTATTATACCTCAATAAATCCTCATTTGACCTAGTTCGAGCAGATTTAGATTTAGACGTTTCGAACAGGGGGAGAGCCTCTAGAATCTTTGTCAAGAAGAAACCTGAAGGAATGGACATTTGGCCGACCCAAATGCATTATCAAATCGATTATGCTCCAAAGGGCGATCATTGGCTCCTTCAATATGGTAAAATTGACTTAGAGTTTCGGGTGAATTGGCAATCACGACTGTTCAGAAGAACCTATCAAATAGAAGCTGAAATGGCTATTACCGATTGGTTAGAAGAACGAAGCAAAGACCTGATTGACGAGAAGGCGAGACTTAGACCCAACAAGGTACTCATTGAATCCCTTGAAGGTTTCTACGATCCGTTATTCTGGGAAAACTATACCATTATTGAGCCCGATTCAGAAATCGAAAAGATTATCGCCAAAATAGAACGTCAACTAAGACGTTTAAAGTAGAGTTTTTGGGGTTAAAAGGGTCTTTCCTTTTGAATCTCCGATGGTGTAATTGAATCCAGGATGAATAGCGAATCCTCCGGTTTCACCATCTTTTCTAAGGGCTACAAATCCGGCTTGAAAATCTTTCACACGATCGCCACCTTTCTTCACGATTCGACGAACGGCTTCTTCACAAGCCTGTTGCGGATGCATACCCTGGCGCATGAGTTCGACGATTAAGAAACTTCCGACACTTTTCAATATCTCCTCTCCCATTCCCGTAGCTGTAGCTCCACCTACTTCATTATCAATAAATAACCCAGAACCAATAATTGGTGAATCGCCAACACGGCCGCGCATCTTGTAAGCTAGACCGCTGGTGGTACATCCACCTGAAATATTACCCGCATTATCAATAGCCAACATACCAATGGTGTCGTGATTTTCAATATTAATAATCGGCTTATACTGGGCGGTTTCTAACCACTTTTCCCAGGCCGCCTTTGAAGAATCTGTAAGCAGATTGGTCTTTTCAAAACCCTGTTCAAGGGCAAATTGCTGCGCACCTTCACCGGCAAGAATAACATGAGGTGAGTTCTCCATTACCTTTCGGGCTACCGAAATCGGGTGCTCAATCTCTTCTAGAAACACTACAGAACCTGCATTACCCTGAGCATCCATGATACAAGCATCAAGGGTAACTCTTCCTTCTCGATCTGGGAGCCCTCCTTTACCGACAGAACTATTTGAAATATCCGATTCTTCAACTCGACATCCCGCCTCAATAGCGTCTAAGGCGCTAGCCGCTTGCTTTAACTGTTCGAGTGCTGCGTCTACTGCATTAGGTACATTCCATGTAGCAATCACCTTAATGCCACTGGCTTGATACTGTCTTACCGAATTCAATTTTGATTTAGCAAACAAAAGACTTGCTGAGCCCATGGCAGATAGAGAAAAGAAGGTTCTGCGTTTCATATCTATTGATTTAGATCTAAAAGTTACTACATTGAAGCTAATAATAGCTATCAAATGATCGTTGAAATCTGTGTCGATTCTCTGGAGTCGGCCATTATCGCAGAAAAATCAGGAGCCAATCGCATTGAACTTTGCTCGGCTTTAGCTCTCGGGGGTATTACTCCTTCGTGGGGATTAATCGAAACGTCAGTCCAAAAACTGTCCATTGGGATTCATGTCTTGATACGTCCGAGAGGAGGAGATTTTACCTATTCTGAAAGTGAAATCGATCTGATGGTCGCGGATATTGAAATGGCCAAAAATTTAGGAGTTCAAGGGATTGTATCAGGGGTACTGTATGAAAATCACACCCTAGATATCGAAAATACTACCAGGTTAATTAAGGCCTGTGAGGGTTTACCCTTTACCTTCCATAGAGCCTTCGATTGGATTCCAAATAAAGAGGAAGCTCTTGACCAACTCGATGATCTTGGGATACAAAGAATTCTCACATCAGGGGGATCCACAAAGGCTATCGATGCACTAGAGACTTTAACCACCTGGAATAGAAACTACAACACCGCCATTTTACCAGGAGGAGGAATAAATTCATCCAACTACAAGGCATTTAAAACCGCAGGATTCGAAGAAATTCATTTGTCTGCTACCAAAATTATTGACAAGGGTGAAGTCGAAATTCCCATGAACGCTCTAAAATACCTCATTGAAAACGGTCACATTTTATGCGACAGCAAAGAGGTTTCAACCATTTGCGAGGGAGGCTAACTCGTTTATATTGACACATATCAATTATTTGACTTAATTTTAAACCATATCTATACTCAAATCACATGAAAACAATCAAATCATTAATGATTCTTGTAGCGATTTTTGCACTATCATTTGGTGCACAAGCTCAAGATGCTGACAACCGCTTTACTTTTAGTACTGGTTTTACTGGAGTCGATGCATTCCCAACGAATGCAACGAATGACTATGCAGGAGCCTTATTTCAAGACTTCTTCAAGGCTGCAGATAACTGGAACGTTGCTCCTTCTGTAACCTATATTCAGGGAACTTATTACTTAGAAAATGGATTCTCTGTTGCCCTTAGAGGAAGTGCTAGTTCAATTTCGAAGTTGGGATCACAAGCTGTAAAAGAAAGCTACATTGGAGCTGACGCATCAGTTCGTTACAACTTCTTAAGCGACACTAAGTTTGATCCTTACGTACTAGCTGGTGCGGGTAAATACTGGATGGGAGATTTCTCTTCAGGAACTGTTAACCTGGGAGCTGGATTAAATGTTTGGATCACTGATCATTTAGGTCTTACCTATGACAGTACGTTCAAACACACTCCTACTTCTTACGGAGTTTCTCACTTTCAACATGCATTTGGTATCGTAATCAGATAATCAAATCAGTATAAGAACTTAAAACCCGCCGATGGCGGGTTTTTTTGTGTCTATTTTTTCTTCGTCATTTGATAGGCCTCTTTATAAAATTCAGCAATCGGCGGGTAAGGCCCATACTTGTGCTGGTCTAAAGAAAACTCATCTGCATAAGGGCCATAGGGGGTGGACATTGGCTTTCTTTTTCGATCAGGAAAGTCCAAATCTAAGTGGTCTCTCAAGGGACGGCCATGACTGTTCATATAACCGGCAACATCGTAGGCCTCTTCATCACTAAGTACCGCAGACTCATGTGTAATACCAAAAGGCATATTATACTTAATAAATTGCGCAGCAGTAATCACCCGATGCATTCCAGCACCATTATTGTACGAGAAATCACCCCAAAGTGGAGGATACGTATACGAAGCCCCAGAGGTATCTGAACGAGCAAGTCCTTGGCCGTTCAGTTGATGACAAACTGTGCATTGCTGATTAAAAATGGCTTCACCTTTAGCTAAATCGACCGCTCTATTAGGCAATTCAATAGGCTTTAAACCTGAAGAAATCGATGAAGCTTCTTCTCCGAAGTAATCATCTAACCAAGAAATGTACGAGAGCATCGCTTTCATTTCTTTTCCGTCTTCAGGTAATAGTTTCCCATTCATACTTCGGGTCATACACCCATTAATACGCTCAGACAAGGTACCTTCTTTATTCTCCCGGCCTCTAAATTGAGGAAATCGAGTGGTGACACCTACTAGAGCGATTCCATAAGATTGGGTACCGCCTTGAAGATGGCAACTCGAACATCTTAAAACATTCCCCGTGTATCTCATTGACTCATCATCAACGGCCATACCAATAAGCTGATCGGTGTTAGTGATTAATTCATATCCGTACTGTATCTCACTAGATTGATACTCAATGGCATTTTCTAAGTTCATCTTTTGACTCAAAGCAATTTCAGAAGATTTCATAAAAAGCTCTTGCCATTCTTCTGTAGGACCAGAGGCTAAAACCCCTATAAAAATCACGGCAACTATGAGCAACAATACAGTGGTTGTAACAGCAATTAACCGAGAAATTTGCCCTAGAACTTCTTTAAAATCAGGTTGGTTGATACTCATTCGGTTTTCAATAAAGGTTGTTACAAGAAAAGTACACAATAGTATTTAAATCATCACAGATGATTTGCCACCTAGGTAACTCAACAAAATTTGGGTAACTTAAGTGATAGATTAAAGGCTATGAAAACACGCTTACAATCGTTTCAAAACAAACTAGAGCAGCAACTCCATAGAGACTTTAAATCCTATTCAGAGTTGCATCAGTACAGCGTGAACAATCTGACAGAGTTCTGGCATTTTCTTGCTGAATTTTTTGAAATAAAATTTTTTGACCAACCTCAGAGAATCCTAGAAACAGGAGATCACTTCATCAACACCCGATGGTTCACTGGAGCCACTTTAAGTTACACCTACGAGGTCTTTAAGCACTTTAAATCAGATGGGGATGCGATTCATTACTCTGACGAAGAAGGCAATTCCCTTTCGGTAAGTTGGCCATCACTTCTTGCAAAGGTTCTCTACTATAAAAACATCTTTGAGCGTCTTGGGCTTAAGAAAGGAGATCGAGTTGCTGGTTATGTACTGAATCGGCCCGATACCGTTGCCGCGTTTTTAGCCACTAATGCTTTAGGAGCGATTTGGGCAAGCTGTCCACCAGAATTTGGAGATAAGGCTGTTCAAGAAAGATTTAAACTCATCGAACCAAAACTATTGGTTGCCCATACAGGCTATACATTTCGAGGCAAGTATTTTGATCGTTCAGAGGTTCTTCAAAAATTAGAAAAAGAGATCCCTACCATTGAACATACGATCCTACTCGACTTAGATTTTACAGAAGAATCCTACGAATTAGATCAACTAACATTTGAAAAAGTAGGTTTTGACTATCCAATCTGGATCTTATTTTCTTCAGGTACCACAGGTAAACCTAAAGCTATAACTCATCGCACGGGCGGAATGATTCTTGAGCATTGTAAAGCGCTAGGCCTGCATCAAGATGTCCAAAGAGGAGACCGTTATTTCTGGTATAGCACAACCGGATGGATGATGTATAATTACAGTCTAGGCTCACTACTTCTTGGGGCTACCTTATGTCTATACCACGGAGATTCATTCTATCCCAATCCCGATCGATTATGGGAATTCGCTCGTGAATGCGAGGTGAATCATTTTGGTCATGGATCAGTGTATTACAGCCACTTATTATCCAAAATATCGAAGCTAAGTAACGCAGCGCATCAGCCGCAGTTAAAAAGTATTGGTGCAACAGGATCTGTTTTACACAAGGAGGTCGCAGTCGCTTTAAAACAAAGATTCCCAAACACCCATATCATCTCGCTTAGTGGAGGAACAGACGTCTGCTCTGCTTTTCTCGGAGGCCTACCCGGATCAGAATCAGAGCCTGGAGAATTACAATGCAAACTCTTAGGAGCCGCCGTCGAAATCTTTAATGAAAGTGGCGAGAAGATAATCAACACCCCGGGTGAACTCGTGTTAACCGCTCCACTAATTTCTATGCCCATTTATTTTTGGGATGACGCTAAACATTCTCAATATCTCAGTAGCTATTACGCCGATTACGATAACATTTGGCGACATGGAGACTGGGCCGAAGAAACCACTCGAGGCAGCTTCATTATTTATGGCCGATCTGATGCTACACTCAACAGGCACGGAGTTCGTCTGGGTACGGCAGAGATTGATCAAAGTCTAAGGCAATTAGAGGATGTAGAAGACAGTTTAGTGCTACACCTAAACCATAAAGGCCAAGATGAACTATTGCTTTTCGTTAAAACAAATAGAGACCTCTCTGCCCAGCAAATCAATAGACATCTCAAAACCCATTTATCACCCAGACATCAAGCAGATCGAATTTGGTTAGTCGATGATCTGCCTTATACTCTGAGCGGTAAGAAACTAGAAATCCCTATTCGAAAGATTCTCGAAGGTCGATCACTTGCAGAGGTCGTTTCGTTAGACGCTCTTCGAAATCCTGCTGCGATTCAATTTTTTATTGATCTGAAAAATACGCTCTATGAAAGTAAACACTGATATCTATTTATTAGCCGCCAAGCGAACGCCTATTGCAAGTTTTGGATCAGAACTAGCTTCACTTACAGCAACTGATCTTGCCTCAGAAGCCATCAAAGCAACACTCCAATCGGCTGGTGTTTCAGGGCGAGAAGTAGAGGAAACTTTCTTGGGAAATGTTTGTGCTGCAGGGGTTGGTCAAGCCCCTGCAAGACAAGCGGCTCTAAAGGCAGGTATTTCTGAGAAGTCACCTGCCACCACCATTAATAAGGTTTGTGCTTCTGGTTTAAAGTCAATTATTCTAGCAACACAAACACTACAATTGAACCAAAGAAAATTGGTGGTAGCAGGCGGAGCTGAGAGCATGTCAAATATCCCCTACTATGATCGGGCGGCTCGTTGGGGCGTTAAATTTGGAGATCAGAAACTCATTGACGGCCTTGCCTATGATGGGCTTACCGATGCAACAGAAGGGGTTGCAATGGGAGTTTTAGCCGAAAAGGTATGTAGAGAAAAAGGAATAACTAGAGAGGCTCAAGATCAGTACAGTATAGACTCATACAAGCGAGCTCAAAAAGCCTGGGAAGAGCATTCATTTAACAATGAAGTTTGCCCCATATCGATTAGCAGCAGAAAAGGGGCGATTCTTATAGACAAAGACGAAGAGTGCTTTAGAGTAAATTTTGATAAAGTATCACAGCTAAAACCGGCTTTTGACCCTGACGGAACGATTACCGCAGCGAATGCTTCAACGATTAATGATGGTGCCGCAGCGGTACTCCTGTCAAATAGCGAAGGGCTTGAAGCAATTCCATCTAAGCCTATTGCTAAGATTATTGGCTACAGCGAAACCGCCCTTACCCCTGCCGAGTTTACACTTGCTCCGATTGAAGCTACTAAAGCGCTATTGAAGACTACAGGCATTTCTCTAGAGGAAGTTGATCTTTTCGAGATCAACGAGGCTTTCGCGATGGTTCCCCTTGCATTTGCTGAGGCATTAAACGTTGAATTAGACAAGATTAATGTCAATGGCGGTGCAGTATCCTTAGGGCATCCAATCGGTTGTTCAGGTACACGTATTGTTGTAACACTTGTACATGCCTTAAGGGCTCGCAACATGAGATATGGAATCGCATCGATCTGTAACGGAGGCGGAGGTGCATCGGCTATTCTTATAGAAGCATTGTAGCACCTATCTTTGCGCACATGAAATTAGTTTCAACAGAAGAAGCGGTAGATTTTCTAGGGCAAGATAAGGTTGTTGCTATACCTACCGAGACGGTTTACGGTCTGGCGGCTAATGCTTTTTCTGAAACGGCCGTTTCACGTGTTTTTGAAACTAAAGGTAGACCGAGTTATAATCCTCTAATTGTGCATATTGCCAATTATGAGAGATTAACTGATCTAGTTTCGTCTTTTCCTGAAAACGCAAAAATATTGGCCGACAAATTCTGGCCTGGTCCACTGACCCTATTACTACCCAAAAGAGATAGTGTATCAGACCGAATCACCGCAGGTAACCCAACTGTGGCGATTCGAATGCCTAGTCATCCGATCGCTCAAGATTTATTGAAGAAACTAGACTTTCCTCTGGTTGCGCCAAGTGCGAATCGATTCAAACACATCAGCCCTACTAAGCCTTCTCATGTTTTAGACAGTTTGGGCGCTGAGGTACCCATTATTGACGGTGGTGAATGTAAGCTAGGGTTAGAATCTACCATCGTTGGATTCGATGATCATGGCAGACCGGTAGTTTATAGACAGGGAACCATTTCATTAGAGTCTTTACAAGAAGTTTTACCCGAAACTTATCTATTGCACCAGCGATCAAATGCTGAAGAATCAATAGTAGCTCCGGGAATGATCAAAAGGCATTACGCGCCGAATACCCCATTGAGAATTGTTGATTCTATCGAGAAGCACTTAGAAGAATTCGGAAACGTGAATAAAATTGGCGCCATCTATCCGGTCAAAACAAAATCACATCAACTTGCCGCGCAGACCATAGCGCTTTCAAGAGAAGGAGACCTGAATGAAATAGCCGAAAAGCTCTATGCCGCATTTCATCAATTAGATAAACAGAACCTAGACTATTTGATCATTGAGCGTTTCGAAAATATCGGATTAGGTAGAACCTTAAATGATAAGATCAATAGAGCCTCAAGCGAAGACTAAGATTTCTTAACTTCATTTTGAAATGAGCCACGACCACAGTCACCATACCTCCTCAAAAAAGCTAGGATTAACCATTTTATTAAACCTAGGTATTACTGCATCTCAGGTCATCGGTGGTATTCTATCTGGAAGTATCGCATTACTTACCGATGCCGCACATAATTTCAGTGACGTGATTTCATTGGTGGTGAGCTACACCGCCAACCGATTATCGAAGAAACGAGCAACTTCTGATAAAACATTTGGCTATAAGCGAGCTGAAATTATCGCTGCATTCGTCAATTCAATTTCTCTAGTACTACTCTCGCTTTGGCTCATTATCGAATCGATTCAGCGATTATTAGACCCTCAACCTGTTGAAGAAAAAACCGTTATTCTACTATCTCTAATTGCTATAGCAGGAAATGGTCTGAGTGTCTTTTTATTGCACAGGCAAACTGAAAATAACATTAATCTAAAATCCGCATATATTCATCTATTGTCTGATCTAATGGCAAGTGTGATTGTTTTAGTCGGTGGTATTGCTATTTACTATTTTGATGTGTACTGGGTTGATCCTTTACTCGGGATTTTAATTTCTATCTATCTCATTTATATCGGATATGATTTATTGAAAGAATCGATCCAAATTTTAATGCTGTACACTCCTGTTGAAATTAGTCTTGATGAGGTTGTTTCAACTGTCGAGAAATTACACCCCAATACACGACTACATCATATCCATATCTGGAAGCTAAATGATACCGAAATTCACCTTGAGGCACATCTTGACCTCAATGAAAATTTAAGTCTACTAGAATTTCAAGAATTACAATTGCAGATCGAACAACTCCTTTGGCAGCAGTTCAAGATCAACCACGTTACCATTCAACCCGAATATAATCGCAGTGACGAAAAGGATCTGATTGTTCAAGACTAGGTTTATCTTGTGCGCTGGTCTAAAGAATATCTCCCTGCTCCCATTAATGCAACACATAGAAATCCGACTAAATAAAGTAACGCCATTTCCTTCTTTGCTAGTGGATCGGAACCATGCGCAATAAATGCAGCAACGGCCATAGCAAAAGAGGTGATCAGCGCCATGATTCGGGTTTTAAAACCAACAATAATAAAGATCGGAGCTGCTAGTTCTGCAAAAGTTACCAGGTAAAGAGATAGTGTACTACCTAACCCTAAAGGATCCCCAAAACTCAAATTCCCTTCAATAATACGTTCGAACTTTGACCACCCGTGAGTCATCATAAGTAAAGAAAATACAATACGTAAAAGGGCTAAAGCGCTATCGTGAAATCGAGCCATCTATTTGAAAAATTAATTATTGGTGCTTAAATTTATAGAAAAAGGGAAAATGAGAAGATTTATCGCTGTTTTATTTGTCAGTCTGTTTATGGGTAGCTTACTACTTTCATGTAAAGCAATGCATACATCAAAGAAAGGTGAAGATGCAGAAATCACTACTCCTCCAAATGTTAGTTCAAACAAACTCTCTAAAAAACGTCAATAAACTGATGTTTAAACACCACAAGAATCTTAACAAATTCATTATCTTTTCATAACTAAAATCACATTTAGTTATGAAAAAACCTGAGTCGTTAATGATGTCCCTGGGCTATGTTCCTGAATGGAGCGAAGGCTCAGTTAAACCCCCAATATTTCAAACCTCAACCTTCGGATTTAAAACTGCCGAAGAGGGTAAACGATTTTTCGAAATAGCCTACGGCAAGTCATCTCTAGAGCCAGGAGAACAAATGGGGCTTATCTATTCTCGACTGAATAACCCAAACATGCAGATTCTCGAGGAGCGCCTGGCTGTCCTTGAGCAAAGTGAAGAAGCTGCAGCCTTTGTAAGTGGAATGAGTGCAATCTCTACGGTTATGCTTGCGTATCTTAAACCAGGTGACACTCTCATTTTCAGCAATGAAGTCTATGGAGGAACGCACCACTTCGTTCATCATTATCTCAAATCTATAGGCGTAAACGTTCTCTCTATCCTAGATTGGAGCGACACCAAACAAATCGAACAAACGCTTGAGTCTAAAGGACTCATTGAAAAGGTTGCCATGATTTATTGCGAAACACCTGCCAACCCCACCAACACTCTGGTTGATTTAGAAGCCGTTGTTCGACTTAAGAAACAGCTCGAATCACGACTAGAGAAAACGGTCATCATGGCTGTGGATAATACTTATCTCGGGCCTATATGGCAAAAACCTTTGGAGTTCGGAGCCGACCTAGTCTGTTACTCTGCCACCAAATTCTTGAACGGACACAGCGATGTGATTGCAGGAGCGGTAATGGGAAGTAGAGAAGCTATTGGCCCAGTTAAAGGGCTAAGAACGTTTCTTGGTGGGATGATTGCGCCTTACACTGCATGGTTATTAACTAGAAGTCTAGAAACGCTCCATGTGCGAATGAACTACCAAACAGAGAATGCACAAAAGCTTGCCCAGTTTTTAGAAGGCCATTCTAAGGTCAAGAAAGTTTTATTTCCGGGCTTAGAAAGCATGTCTTCTAGCCAGAAAGAAATTTATCATAAACAATGTAAATCGCCTGGTGCAATGATTAGTATTGTGCTACATGGTGGTGAAGCCGAAGCTTTCCGCCTTCTAAATGCACTTAAACTAATCAAACTTGCGGTGAGTTTAGGTAGTAATGAAAGTCTAGCACAACACCCACATTCAATGACTCACTCAGACGTGCCTGATGAGGAAAAAGCACAAATGGGTATCGAGCTATCTTTAGTGCGAATCAGCGTAGGAATCGAGCACGCTGATGACCTTATTGAAGATTTAAAACAAGCCTTAGAAAACGTGTGATCTATCGAATCGTATTTATCGTCTTTTTAGCTGGTCTTGGCGGATGTTCGACCCAAAAATCTCAAGGGGAATTATTAGTAGAGGAATCTATTCTTGCCCACGGAGGATTGAATAACTATACTAATCTCCGAGATTTCAGATATGAAAAAACGAGTTATAACCTAGACGCTCAAGAAATAATCAATGATACTCTCGTTCAGCAATTTGAGATACCCAGGTTTGGCACAACTATTTTAATCACAGAGGATTCACTCCGTATAACACTCCAAAACGAGAACATTCAGACCTCAAAACCATTAGATAGTGACCAACAGAACTACAAGAGCATTATCGAGGGAGCGAATTTTGTCTTTTTTCAGCCTTTTAAATTAAAGGATAAGGAAGCTCAAATTGAATACCTTGGAATAAGAAGTTCAAGCTTCTCAAAAAAGCCCTTAGAGCAAATAAGGGTGACCTACCCCAATTCAACTGACATCTGGCACTTCTTTTTTGACCAAGAAACAAAATATGTACTGGCCAATGCAGTAGATCACAACGGAAAAATAAGTCTCATTCTAAACGACTCGCTACAATGGCATAAAAATCTATTCGTTCATAGCCGACGCAGGAGCTTTTTAAGTAATTCCAATTTCGAGCTAATTCGGCTTCAAGCGAGCTACAAATACAAAATGCTGAGCGTAGAATAACCACAGGTTCGGCAATTATAATACCTTTGATGTCAATAAATTGATTGAGTCTTGAGACTTTACTCAAGAAAATAGCATGCTATTTAACCCTAAATACTTCTACAGACTTTCGTTTTGGACGAGTTTGTTCTGTTTTCTTCTTCTGATTTACGATTTCGGATTTCACTCGTCGATAACAGAAAGTTTCGACCTAGACCTTTTCTATTACTACGCTTTACTGGTAGGATTAGTAAGTTCTGTACTTACCTATATCAACGATCGCAAAAGAATCTATCAGCGAATTACAATTCTTGATGGTCTTTCTGGCCTCTTCTCGGGAGTTCTTTTAGCGCTCCATTTTTTTACTCCAGAGAATTACGAATTCAGACAGGTCTCTGAGCAATTCAGCCTTGAAAAATTCGCTGCTGGCCTCCTTTTTTTCAAAGGATTTCTAGACTTAAGAGTGAGCTATAAAAGAACTACATTGAATCCGGCTCAGCTATTCCTGATTAGTTTTGTCGTAATCATTCTAGGTGGTACATTATTGTTATCATTACCCGGGGCTACTCATGAGGGCATTGGTCTACTTGATGCGCTTTTCACGGCAACGAGTGCGGTTTGTGTTACGGGTCTAATTGTGGTAGATACGGCTACACATTTCACCTTTTTTGGACAATCAATTCTCCTTTTTTTGATTCAAATTGGAGGTCTCGGAATACTAACTTTCGTCAGCTACTTTAGTTATTTCTTTAAAGGTGAAATCAGCTACGAAAAACAAATTGCCATCAATCAGATTAATAGCTCGGGGGCTATTGGTAAAGAATTGGGTCTATTAAAGAGTATCTTAATCATCACATTAAGTATTGAGGCCTTTTCGGCTTTACTTATCTTTTACAACACTGATCCAGCTGCTTTTACAAGTGTTTCTGAACGTGTGTTTTTCTCTATTTTTCACGCAGTCTCTGCCTTCTGTAATGCAGGATTCTCTACCCTCAACGACTCACTGATGCAAGGTGGTTTTCAGTTTAATTATGGACTACAACTTGCCATTATTTTGACCTTTGTTCTTGGGGGGCTTGGTTTTCCGATCGTATCCAATATCGTCTCTTACTTAAGTTATAAGACAAAAGGGGTGTTTTCGTTCTTTGACAAGCCGACTTATCGTCCATGGGTATTAACCCTAAACAGTCGAATAGCACTCATTACCACCATTGTCTTAACCATCGGAGGAACACTGGTTTTTTTCGGACTTGAAAAAGATGGCGTACTCTCTTCACATTCAGGTTTTGGCAAACTGATTACCGCACTATTTGGTGCCACCACACCGCGTACAGCGGGCTTCAATACGGTAGATGCCAGTCATTTTAGATTTCCGACCTTACTACTCACCATGTTTTTAATGTGGGTAGGAGCCTCGCCAAAGTCAACAGGAGGAGGTATTAAAACCAGCACACTAGCTATTGCCATCTTAAACATCCTTAGCTTAGCAAGGGGTCGTGAACGAATAGAATTATATCGCCGAGAAATCGTTGAGGTAACGGTAAAAAGAGCATTTGCAATGATATCCCTATCTATTATCGTTATTGCCATCGGGGTATTAGGTATATCCGCCTTTGAACCTGACCTTACAATGATTGAAATCGCCTTTGAAAGCGTTTCGGCATACAGCACCACAGGGCTTAGTATGGGAATCACCTCAAGTCTTAGTCCTATAAGTAAATTCATTATCATTATATTAATGTTCGTTGGTCGCGTTAGTGCATTGACGGTACTCATTGCGATTTTCCGCAATGTGATTAATCAAAACTATCGCTACCCAAAAGAAGAAATTACAATCCACTAGTTATGAAATACATCATCATCGGACTTGGAAATTTTGGAGCCTCACTTGCTGAGAAATTAACCGCTCAAGGAAATGAAGTCTTTGCCGTAGATACAAGCAAAACAAAGGTTGATGCTTATAAGGAGAAGATTACCTACACGGTTCAGCTTGATGCTACCGATGAGCTCGCAGTTGCTGGACTTCCACTCAAAGAAACAGACATTGTAATCATTGCTATCGGAGAAGACCAAGGAGCTAATGTGATGGCGACTGCACTATTCAAGAATATGCAGGTGAAACGATTGGTGAGCCGTGCGATCAATCCGCTCCACGAAAAAGTATTGCAAGCTATTGGGGTAGACGAGATCGTTCACCCTGAGGAGGAAACTGCAGAAAGATGGGCCAAAAAACTATGCCTAGTAAACGTAGTCGACTCTTTTGAGTTAAGCGACGACTTCAGTATTATAGAGGCTACCGTGCCTAATGAATACGTAGGTAAAACGCTGAAAGAGGTTGGGTTCAGATCGAAATATAACCTACTTGTACTGACTATCATTAAGCAAGTTACGGTTAACCCGCTACTTGGTAGTCCTAAGACCGAAAACCAAGTTCAAGGGGTTGCCTCTGCAGAACACGTGCTCGAACAGGGAGATATCCTAGTGCTTTACGGTTCAAACAAAGACCTTCAGCATTTTCTTAAGCAAAAAGTGCGCTAAGATTCTCTGTTGATTACATACGCACTTGCCTGACGGGTCGGAAGAATCACAAGATCAGCAATAGTCACCGACTTAGGAGCTTCAACCATGTAAACGATCGCGTCAGCAACATCTTCAGCACGAAGTGCATCTGCTCCTTGATAAACCGTTTTTGAACGGTCAGCGTCTCCCTTAAAACGAACCATAGAAAACTCGGTTTCAACTAGACCTGGGTGAATCGCACTAACTCTTATTAATTCAGGATTGAGATCAAGACGTAACCCATCAGTGAAATACTGCACAGCTGCCTTAGAAGCACAATACACGCTGCCTTTAGGGTAAGCCTCTTTTCCTGCTATGGAGCCGACATTTATGATATGCCCCCAGTCACTATCCCGAAGCAATGGAAGAACAGCTTTGGTGACGTACATGAGTCCCTTGACGTTTCCGTCGATCATGGCATCCCAGTCATCAAGGTTAGCGTCTTGGACAGTATCTAATCCGTGAGCATTTCCCGCATTATTAATCAAGACATTTATGGACTTCCATTGCTCTGGAAGACCATCAATGGCTTCAAATACTGCTTGTTTATCACGCACATCAAAAATAAGTCGATGAGTCTCAACCTTAAGGGCGTCTGAGAGCTGCTGGAGGCGCTCACTTCTTCGTCCGCAAAGGATTAGATCATAACCCTTTTCTGCAAGGACTAAAGCTGTAGCCCAGCCTATACCACTACTCGCACCTGTTATCAGTGCAATTTTTCTTTCTTTCATAGCTTATTTGAATGTTTTATAAAGAGTGGATAGTTCTTTAGCCAAGACAAAATCTAATTCGGTAAGGCCTCCTGCATCATGAGTCCAAAGGGTTATTGTGATTTCATTATATCGGTTACACCAGTCGGGATGATGATTAAGTCGTTCAATAAAAGGGACCGCTTCATGCATAAAATCAATGGCTCTTTCAAAATTTTCGAATTTAAATCGGGCGACAATTCGATCAGATCGCAGCCCCCAATGGCTTTCTAAACTTTTATGTTGCGTTTGTGCCTCGCTAACCGTCAATCTTTTCATAACTTCAAGGTACTAAAATCAATCAAATGAAAAGAAGACTCTTTAGTCTAGCGGTAATGGTCCTGTTTTATTCAGGTATCGCACAAATCGATCCAACAAATATCGAAATCATTAGAGATTCCTACGGCGTACCACACATTTATGCCTCTACTGACGCCGAGGTAGCCTATGGTCTTGCCTGGGCACATGCCGAAGATGACTTTGAAACTATTCAATTAGGTTACCTCGCCGGCGACGCAAAGCTTTCTAGATATATGGGTTTAAAGGGAGCAGGCGCTGATTTCCTCGCTCAACTTATTGAAGCAGAACGTACAGCAGCCGAGCAATTCAACACTCTGAGTGATGAATTTGTGGCTGTGATTGAAGGGTATGCGGCTGGCTTGAATGCTTATGCCGAAAAACATCCCGAAGAAGTCTTAGAGAAGAGTCTATTCCCTGTTACCCCTATAAAAATGGTGGCATACTCGCAATTACAACTCTTCGTGTCGAACGCGGCAGATCAACTAGTTAAGCAAATTGTATCCAATAAAACTCCAGAGATCGCGACACCAAAAGACGACTCTAATGGTTCAAACCTCATCGCATTATCGAGCATAAAAACAGGGCAAGAAGCAAGTTTTTTAACGATCAACACGCACCAACCTTTAGAAGGACCAACCTCATGGTACGAGGCTCATCTGGTAAGTGAAGAGGGAACGAATATTATCGGAACGTTGTTTCCCGGAGCCCCTTGTATTTTAACCGGCGCTAACGAAAACCTAGGATGGACACATACCGTAAATTTTCAAGACAAAGCAGATGTGTTCCAACTCGAAATGGTCGATCCGAAACTGCTCACCTACCAGTTCGACGACGAGGTATTAATGCTCGAAGAGAAACGAGCTAAGGTTTATCTCAAACTTCTCGGATTTAAAATTGGGATTAACAAAAAATATTACACCAGTGTTTACGGGCCTACTCTAAAAAACAGAAGTGGATTTTATTCAGTCAGAACACCTAGTACCACTACTATCAAAGCACTTGAGCAATGGTGGAGGATGAATAAAGCTAACAGCTTCAATGAATTCTACTCAGCGCTTAAAATGAATGCTCTGCCAGGTTATAACATTGGATATGCTGACAAGTTTGATACCATATTCTATATCTCTAATGGTAAAATGCCCAAGCGAAATCCGGCCTATGATTGGACCAAAACAGTGCCTGGAAATTCTAGTGAAACACTTTGGGATACCTACTACAAAACAGAAGAGCTTCCTCAAGTGATTAGTCCAGCTTCTGGATTTGTCTACAATGCTAATCACAGTCCATTCAAGTCTTCGGGTATTAAAGACAACCCTAATCCTAAAAAATTTGCCACTGCCATGGGTTATGAACTTTATGATAATAACAGAAGTACCCGACTTTATGAACTACTCAGTAGAGATGACCAGATCACCTTTGAAGAATTCAAGACCATCAAGTACGACCATACACTACCTACTCCGCTCAATTACAACTATGTTGATTTTAATGCGGTCTTTGAGATGAACCCATCCGATTATCCAGGGGCTGGAGCCCTGTTACGAAAAATCCAAAGTTGGGACCGAGTAGCAGACATGAGCTCTGAAGGAGCAGGTATTTTTGCGATTCTTTACTACCAACTTCAAAAACTTTATGGAGAGCGCAATTCTGATAATAGCTTCAGCAAAGAAGTGATCTATAAGGCATTGAAAAAAACCTCTCGCTATTTAAAAAAGCACTTCAAAACACAGTCGATTACATTGGGCGAGTTTCAACAGCTGGTTAGAGGTGAAAAGGCGATTCCGATCTGGGGTATGCCTGATGTGGTGACCGCAATGCGTGGGGTTCAGGATAAAAACGGCCGCTATCGAATTACCAATGGAGAATCTTATATCGGCCTGATTCAATTCACTCCTGAAGAAACGATTTATCGTTCTGTGATGTCTTACGGTAATAGTGAACGCCCAGAATCTCTTCATTACGACGATCAGATGAAACTCTATCAGAATTTTCAAACAAAACCGATGCATTTTGATAAGTCCAGCGTAATCAAAGATGCAGTGCGACGTTATTCTCCGAAATAATTGGATAAATCAGTAAGCTCAAATTGAATCGTTGACCCTTGACGTATTTGAGCGATTTGATTTAAGCCTTTTTCGTCGGTTAGTAAAACTCTCGGGTATCCGCCTGTAACTTGGCAATCGCGATGAAGAACAATCAATTCTCCTGAGGGAGTCAACTGCACAATACCGGGAAAAACTACCGAAGACTTAATCGTAGAATGCCTTCTATGAAGATAAGTCGAAGGGAGAACTCGAATCCCCATTCGATTATGACCAGCTACTTTTAGAGACAGATCACCCAATTGTTCAGGGTTTTTTAGACAAGTGAATTCTGGTCCGGGGTAAACAACCATCTTCGAACTGAGACTGACATCACTAGTTCTACCAACGATCTTATCAGGGGTAGTATCTATTGGAGTGCATTCAATCACATCTCCTTCTTTTAGCCTTGACACACCAAACAAGCTCGGATGCATAGAACGGCTTCCCATTCGAATCGAAGATTTAAAACCGCCCTTCACCGCGAGATAGGTGTAAACCCCTTCAGATGCCTGGCTAAACTCAATTTCATCATTGGGTTGAACAGGAATCATACAGTTCGATTCCCCGTGAATACCATTTAAAGTAAATTTCATTGGAGCACCCGAGACACAAACAAAGGTGGGCGAATTAAACCGGTAGATCCCTCCTTGAATACTCATTTCTAAAACCGCATCATTAGGGTCATTTCCCAAAATACTATTTGCTTTTTTTGCCGAATGGGCATCCATAAAACCCGACCTCGGAACTGCATATTTGAAGAATCCCTTACGACCTGAATCTTGAATCGTATCTGAAAGGCCGGCTCGTTTAACAAACATGACTCAATATTTTTTCTCGCTCAGAGCTAGTCTCCCAAATAAGCTGTAACGCTTTAAAATGAGACTCGTCTATTTCATAAAAACGCAGGCGATCTCCGGCTTTAATGATCACAGGAGGATTCTTATTAGGATCAAAAAACTGGTAAGGCGTGGTACCTAGAATATTCCATCCTCCACTCGTTTCGAAAGGATATATAGCCATCTGTGCGGCCGCACAAGCAACACTTTGAGCTGGAACCCTAACCCTAGGAGAAGATCGACGGGGTAAATCGAGAGAATCAGGCACCCCTGAGGCGTAAAAAAAGCCGGGTAGAAATCCATAACCTATGGCGGTGTATTCTCCTTTTTGATGAATCTGCTTTATTTGGTCAATACTCAATCTCTTTTTCTCTGCAATAAATTGCAAGTCGAGTCCATTGTACCAAATAGGGATATACCATGTTCTGAAACTCGACTCGTAGGTTTCGTCCACCGAATCAAGAAAAGAAGATAACTCGTCCAAAATTTGGTTTAATTCAGTGGAAAAAAGGGTGATCACTCCGTTCAAAAAAACAACGTCTTGAATTGATAAAAATCGAGATTCAAGCTGCTCCGCAACATAGGAAAGCTCGGCAGAAGAGGTCTCCTCGAACTCTATGGAAAGTACCTCAGGGCTAATTCTATGAAACCGAACCTTAAACCCCATAAGCCTTTGTGATTTCAGCAACGATTTGAGGGGTCGCCTGATGATCTGAGTGTATACAAAAAGTGTGAGGCTCAATAGAAACTTCAAAGCCATCTAGTAGCCTCAGAGATTTTTTATCTGCCATAGAGTGCAGATGATCCAACGCTTGTTTCGGATCAGAAATCAAAGCATTCTCTTCGCTTCTAGGAACTAGTCGGTCGATTGCAAGGTAATTGCGGTCAATAAAATATTCATGAGCCACTTTAAAGCCATGTTCTTCAGCTTTAAGAGCAATGATAGAGGACTCCTGCAAATAAAGTGTCTTCTCCTTGTAAGACGCTATAGCGTTTAAAAAAACCTCAGCAAGAGATGCGTTTTTAGCTAGGTCATTATAGAGCGCTCCATGGGGTTTAATGTGAGTCCAAGTAGTACCCAAATCCTCAACCACTCTTGCAAAACAATCGATTTGATCAACGATTGAAGCAGCGAGTTCTTCAGAGCTTAGTTCTAACGAGACTCTACCAAAGTTTTCTTTATCTGGATACGAGGGGTGTGCCCCAAGTTCAATTTCATAAGGAATCGCATGATTTAAAGTTTCAAAAATGGTACGCTTATCTCCATAATGACCGCCACAGGCAACATTGAGGGCATTGACAAAAGGGTAAAGCTCATATTCGCCTGTTATCCCTTCACCTGCATCCATATTGATGTGTGGTTTCTTTAACCTCATAAACCAAGCGCTTTACTAAGCCCCATTAGGCCTAGAATTAAAGTAAAGAGCACTAGAATGATGCCTTGGATGTTTTGACCCTTTGTGTTTACTAATTCTCCTAACAAACTCTTATTTCGGGATAAAATGAATAGCGTGATTGCCACAATCGGTAGTAGAATCCCGTTCGCAATCTGAGCAAATTTGATGATTTCAATTGGAGCACTTCCGACCATCGTAACGACCCATCCAATGGCAAATACAAGTATAGCGGCGAACTTCGAAAACCGTTCAGAGACCGCACCCTCTTTTGATCTAAAAACAGAGGCTGTTACTAAGCCTGCAGCTAGTGGAGCCGTAATTGAAGAGGTAAGCCCCGCTGCGAATAAGCCAAAACCGACAATGTATTTACTCCATTCTCCGAGTGAAGGTTTGAGAATAGCGGCGAGATCGATGACCGAGCTTATTCCCTCGCTACCTGCAGAAGCGGCAGTTACAAGAATAGCCATAGAGATCAGCCCACCTATAAGTATGCTTAGTAAGGCATCCTTTTTTAGAAGTCGATGACTAGAAATTTCTGATCGACTCTGCTTTACTAGTGCCGTATGAAGAAAGAGATTATAAGGCACAACGGTAGTGCCAACTAATGCAACAATCATCAGGGTGCTTGATTCTTTGAAAGTAGGGATGAAAGCAGCCTTTAAAAGGGATAGAATTCCTGGCCCCAGGTAAATAGCAGTAAATAAAAAGCTTATACCCATCAAAACCACTAAGAGCATGAGCAATCTTTTAATTAGTTCAAATCGACCATTCCACAACATGGTAAGAACCCCTAGGCCGATGAGAATCATGAGTATGGTCTTTGAAATCGATTGGTCTGAAAGCAGTTGTAGTCCTATTAAAGTACCACTCAAGTTACCGCCCTGATAAGCTGCGTTTCCGATAAAAATAGAAGAGACTATAAGACCCAGAACCGCAAATCGAAGCAGTGGTTGCTTGATGCCTCTCATGATAATTTGATCAAGATCTTCATTTAGAACCCAGCCCAGGCGAGCAGCTATTTCTTGAAAATAATAAGTAATTACAATCGAAATGGTAAGCGCCCAAAGTAGTTCAATCCCAAAGTCTACTCCGGCAATCGTACAGGTGGTAACCGTGCCAGGGCCAATAAAAGCTGCGGCAATGAAGACCCCGAGATGTTTTTGTTTAGACATACCTATCAGAATACTTACTAACTTAGAGAAATTTTAGCTTATGGAAACAAAACAAGAAATTGTCAGTGATTGGTTGCACCGTTACACAGGGAAGCCTTCACATGAATTTGGCAAGTACATTCTTCTGACTAATTTTTACAAATATGTCTCAAAATTTGCAGAGATAACAGGTTCCACAGTAGAGGGGAAAGATCGAGTAATGGCATCTGCTACTCGCGACGGTATAAGCATCATCAACTTCGGTATTGGTAGCCCTAATGCAGCCTTAATCATGGATCTATTAATGGCAGCTGAACCTGAAGCCGTTCTATTTCTAGGTAAGTGCGGCGGGCTTAAAAAAAGAAATCAGATCGGAGATTTTGTACTGCCCATCGGGGCGATACGAGGAGATGGTACCTCAGACGATTACCTACCTAAAGAAGTACCGGCTTTACCTTCTTTCGCCCTTCAAAGAGCGATCTCTTCAACGATCAAGGATAGAGCTCAAAATTATTGGACGGGAACCGTATTCACCACTAACCGAAGAGTTTGGGAGCACGACAAAAAATTCAAAAATCATCTAAAAAAGGTGAGAGCCTATGCCATCGATATGGAAACGGCTACCCTTTTTACGGTTGGTTTTCACAATAGAATCCCAACAGGAGCTCTTCTACTAGTCACCGATCAGCCCATGGTTCCTGAAGGAGTGAAATCTATGGCTCAAGATGAAGAAAACAAGAGAATATTTGATACGAATCACGTTCAAATCGGAATTGATTCATTGAAACAGCTGAAAGATAAAGGCGAAACGATTAGACACTTAAAATTCTAATATTTAGTATCTTCGGGAGGCTGTGAATTAGATATTATGGACTCATTTCTATTATTCTTTGAAGAGATGCCCGTCTGGATGAAGGCGGCTTGGATTTTTTTTGTTTTAGGTATTTTCTGGATTGCCGAAGGCTATTATGCGCAAACCAATTTCAATTACAAGAAATGGAAACACGCTCGTGTTAATGGTTCACTACTCGCCATGGTGATGGTCATCAATGTCGGTTTTGGTGCACTTACTGCCCTTCTTTATCAGTGGCTTTCTGACACCAACTTTGGACTTCTTAATCTTATCGAATTACCTGTATGGGCTGAACTCATTATTGCGTTAGTTGTACTCGATTTAATCGCGCAATACTTTGTTCATTATCTCTTGCATAAAGTACCTGCCTTATGGAGACTTCATTTAGTGCATCATAGCGATAAACACGTCGATGTAACCACAGGTACACGACACCATCCCCTAGATTTTCTACTCCGAGAAACCTTTGCATTAATAGCAATCGCGATTACTGGCATGCCGATCGCCTTTTATCTATTCTACCGAATCTTAAGTGTCGTATTTACCTACTTCACCCATGCAAACATTGCCCTACCTACAAAGATTGATCGCGCCATAAGTTATCTTTTCGTAACGCCAAACATGCATAAGTTTCATCACCACAACGAACTTCCGTGGACCGATTCTAACTACGGAAATATGTTATCTATTTGGGATAGGCTATTCGGAACATTTGTCTACGACGACGTGAAGAAGGTGGTTTACG